>OBLU010000311.1_pt1 | contig 47374 bp, 36 predicted proteins | sample 1518681 | NCBI WGS metagenome assembly OBLU01 (sample SAMEA3539304, study PRJEB22396) | soil metagenome | biome: tundra; feature: field; material: soil | place: USA | collected 2010-05 | depth 0.15 m
GCCTCACGCCCGAGCAGCGCCACGCGGCGCTCGAGAAGGCCGCCCGAGCGCGCCGTGAACGCGCCGAGATAAAGGATCACCTGAAAAGTGGTCGAGTCACCCTGCGGGAGCTGCTCGTCAAAGCGGAGTCGGACGAGATCGTCGGCAAGATGAAGGTGCTGGCGGTTCTCGAGGCGCTCCCGGGCACCGGCAAGGTCAAGGCGCGCCGCTTGATGGAGCACGTCGGCATCAGCGAGACTCGCCGGCTCCAGGGCCTCGGGGCCAAGCAGCGCGAAGCGCTGCTCGAGGCAGCAGCCCGACCCTGATCCTCGTCGTCTGCGGGCCCGGCGGTGTCGGCAAAGGCACGATCGTCCACCGCCTCGTCGCAGCCGACGAGCGCCTTTGGCTGAGTCGATCCTGGACCACGCGCGCCCGCCGTCCTGGCGAGCCCGAGGATGACTACACCTTCGTCGACAGCGACACCTTTTTGAGCCGCGTGGCTGAAGGCGGCTTCCTCGAGTGGGCACAGATCCTCGGTGAGTACTACGGGACGCCGATGCCACAGCTCGTCGAGGGCTGTGACGTCGTGCTGGAGATAGACGTCCAGGGTGCCCGCCAGGTGCTCCAACGTCGTCCCGGCGCGTTCTGTGTGCTCATCCGTGCTCCTTCGCGCGACGTGCAGGAGCAGCGGCTCCGATCCAGGGGCGACCCGGAGGAGCACGTCCAAGATCGCATAGAGCTCGGGAGACGTGAGGAAGCGGAGGGACTCGAGATCGCATCGCGTGTCGTGGTCAACGACGACCTCGACCAGGCCTTGCGCGACCTCGCGGGTATAGTGGAGGAGTTCCGCCGCCAGGGGCAGACGCGCCCCTAGTGCGACAGGCCGCCTCGCAGAGGCGGCGCCCGATCAAGAAGGAGCCCCATGGCTGAGCCGCGCAGCACGATGATCGATCCACCGATCGAGGTCCTGCTTGACAAGGTCGACTCGAAATTCACACTCGTGACCCTGGCGGCCAAGCGGGGCCGCCAGGTCAACTCGTATTTCAGCCAGCTCGGCGAAGGTCTCGGTGCCATCGTGCCACCACAGGTGGCGTCCATCGCCCGCAAGCCGCTGTCGATCGCGCTCGAGGAGATCGCAGCCGGCAAGGTGGTAGCGGTTTGGCCCACGGACGAAGAAGCCGTCGTCGAGGTCGAGGCGACAGCCGAAGAGACGACCGGTGCCCCCGGCGATGGAGAGGCGAGCTAGTCCACCGCGAGGCGCGCAAAGGCTGCGGGTGTGAGTGACGCGCGAGCGGGACCGAACCGAGCTGCTGGCCCTGTCGGGGATGGCGCGTCCCTCGTCGGCGCCACCGTCGTGCTCGGCGTCAGTGGCGGGATCGCTGCCTACAAAGCCGTCGAGCTCTGCCGTCGCCTGGTCGACGCCGGATGCCATGTGGTGCCGGTTCTCACGGCGAACGCCACGCGATTTGTCGGTCAGGCGACGTTCTCCGCGCTCGCTTCTGAGCCCGCCCGGCTGGACATGTTCGCGGACGATGTCCCGATCCCTCACACCGAGCTCGGGCGGCGCGCCGACCTTGTTCTAGTCGCACCGGCGACGGCGCGCGTGATCGGCGCTTACGCCGCTGGGATCTCCTCGGACCTGCTCGTGGCGACGCTGCTCGCGACTCGTGCCCCTGTGCTGGTCTGTCCTGCGATGCACACCGAGATGTGGGAGCACGCCGCCGTCCAGGAGAATCTGGCCACCCTTCGCCGGCGGGGCGTTTGCGTCCTCGAGCCTGAGACCGGCCGCTTGGCGGGCGGGGACGTGGGTGCGGGGCGCCTGGCGGAGACCGGCGTGATCGTCGCAGAGGCAGCCAGGATTCTCGTCGCGACCCGCGACGTTGCTCGAGGTGCCCTTCCGCTCTCGGGCAGGCGTGTGCTCGTCACCGCAGGGGGCACCCGGGAGCCCATCGACCCGGTCCGATTCCTGTCGAACCGCTCCTCGGGAAGGCAAGGTCACGCCGTCGCCGAAGCCGCCGTCGAGCTTGGCGCGCAGGTGACCCTCGTGACGGCGTCAGCCTTGCCGACGGCACCCGGAGTCGAGGTGGTCGAAGTCGAGACAGCCGCCGAGATGGCTGACGCCGTGCTGTCCAGGGCTGAAGCGGCCGACCTGGTCGTCATGGCCGCGGCTGTCGCCGACTACCGCCCCGATGTCGTGGCGACCACCAAGCTTCACAAGGCTGACGGGACGCCCGAGATCCGTCTGGTCCCGACGCTCGACATTCTCGCCGAGCTGGGAAGGCGCCGGCGTCCAGGGCAGGTACTGGTCGGATTCGCCGCCGAGACGGACTCGCTCTCGGAGCGGGCGGCGGCCAAGCTGGAAGCCAAGGGCGTGGATCTGATGGTGGGCAACGACGTGGGAGCGCAAGGGGTCGGGTTCGGCTACGAGACCAACGCGGTGACGATCTTCCACCGTGGGGGGGCCCGCACGGAGATCCCGCTCCAGTCCAAGCGAGCCGTCGCGCAGGCCATCCTCCGCAGCGCGCTCGCATTGCTCGCCGGAGGAGCGCCGGCGTGCCCGGGCGTCGGGCGTGAGGAAGTTCGGTTCGCCGACGCAGCGACGGTTGCGGCGTCGGCCCCGCCGGGTGTCGCCGGACGAGATCGAGAATGAGGAGCCTGAGCCTTGCGTAGCTTCCAATTCACCTCTGAGTCGGTCACCGAGGGTCATCCCGACAAGATGGCCGATCAGATCTCCGACGCCATCCTCGACGCGATCCTCGAGGAGGATTCCCAAGGTCGCGTCGCTTGCGAGACCCTGCTCACGACCGGGCTCGTGGTCGTGGCCGGCGAGATCTCGACAAGCGCCTATGTCGATATCCCCCGCCTCGTACGGCGGACGATCTGTGAGATCGGCTATGACCGTGAGGAGCTCTGTTTCGACGGGAACTCCTGCGGCGTGCTGGTCTCCATCGACGAGCAGTCGCCGGACATCGACCAGGGAGTGTCGGCTGCCCTCGAGGTGCGCACAGGTGTCGCCGGTGAGGACGTGCTCAATGCCCAGGGAGCTGGCGACCAGGGGATGGTGTTCGGGTACGCGTGCGACGAGACCCCCGATCTCATGCCCCTTCCGATCTGGTTGGCGCACCGCCTCGCACGTCGACTCGCCGATGTGCGCAAGGCTTGGACGATTCCCTATCTCGGTCCCGACGGCAAGACCCAGGTGAGCGTGCGCTACGAAGACGGCCGACCCGTCGAGCTCACGACCGTGCTCATCTCCACCCAGCACACAAAGGACGCCGATCTCGAGAAGTTGCCCGCCGACCTGGTGCAGCACGTCATCACACCGCTGCTCCCGAGCGGGATAGAGACTGCCGGGTACCGCTTGCTGGCTAACCCGACCGGGCGTTTCGAGCTGGGCGGCCCGCGGGCCGACACAGGCCTCACAGGACGCAAGATCATCGTCGACACTTACGGCGGATCGGCCCGGCACGGTGGCGGCGCGTTCTCGGGCAAGGACCCTTCGAAGGTGGACCGCTCGGGTGCCTACGCGGCTCGCTGGGTGGCAAAGCACGTGGTTGCGTCCGGCGCCGCGGCCCGCTGCGAGATCCAGGTCGCCTATGCGATCGGGGTTGCTCATCCGATCTCGGTGATGATCGACACCTTCGGCACGGAGACAGTCGCGCCCGATCACATCGCGAAGGCCGTCGACGAGCTCTTCGACCTCCGCCCGGCTGCGATCGTGCGGGACCTCGACCTACGCCGGCCCATCTACCGTCAAGTCGCGGCCTACGGCCACTTCGGGCGGCCGCCCGCGGAGGCCCCCTGGGAGGCGACGCCGCGTATCGACGACCTACGCGCCACCCTCGGCCTCTAGCCGGGTGCGCGGGCCTGACGCTTACGTCCCGCCCGTTACCTGCCCTCAGCCCGCCCTGGGCGAACTTCCGGCCTCCGCGCAGGCGCTGTGCCCGGCGCAGCGTCTCGGCGGGCGATGAACATGATCGTTGAAGTCCTGCCCGACGTGAGCGGGATCGACCGCACGTTTGCATACGACGTCCCCGAAGAGCTCGCCGGCACCGTCAAGGTCGGCTGCATCGTTCGCGTGGTTCTCCACGGAAGGCGAGTCCGGGGATGGGTGGTCGCCGAGGTGACCGTCCCGCCGCCTGAGATCGATCTCCGCCCGGTGAGCGAGCTCGTGTCGCTCGGGCCCCCACCGGCCATCGTCGATCTCGGCCGATGGGCAGCGTGGCGGTACTCGGGCCGCTTGCGACCGTTGCTGGTTGCGGCGTCGCCCCCGCGTCTGGTTCGCGCGTTGCCGCCAGCCTTGTCTCGCCGGGCGCGTCCGAGAGGGACGACTGAGCGGCTCGGCGGAGACGCCACCTGGAACGGCACCCTCGAACGAGAGATAGCCGCAGCCACGGTGCAGGCGCTTTCGTCGATCTCCTCGGTCCTGCGGCTTCCGCCGGCGGCGCCGAGGCTCGCGGCCGTCGAGGCGGCCGTCGAGGCGACGGATGGCAGGGACGGTGACGTGCTTGTCCTGGCCGCTTCGCGAGCGGACGCCGTGACCCTTGCGGATCGCCTCGAACGGGCCGGTCATGCGGTTGCACTTCAACCCGAGGCCTGGGCGGAGGCGGCGTCGGGAGGACGGATCGTCGTCGGCGCGCGCTCTGCGGTGCTCTCACCAGTCGCCCGCCTTCGCGCCGTTATCGTCCTCGACGCACACGCAGACTCCTACCAGGAAGAGCGCGTTCCCACTTGGGAGGCCGCGGTGCTCGCGGGCGAGCGGGCCCGGCGCGCGGGCGTCCCGTGCCTCTTGGTGAGCGCCTGCCCGACGCTCGACCTACTGGCCGGCCGGCGACTCGTCACGTTGTCCCGTGACGCCGAGCGCTCAGGGTGGGCACCGATCGAGCTGATCGACGCCCGGGACGAGGACCCGCATGCGGGCGGATACCCCACCCGGTTGGCGACCTTGATTCGAGCCGCAGTCGGCACAGAGCCGGACCGACCCGTCCTCGCGGTGCTCAACCGGAAGGGTCGCGCCCGTCTCCTCGCCTGCGGGCGCTGCCGAAGCCTGCTCCGCTGCGATGACTGCGGCACAGCTCTCGTTCAGCTCGAACGGCCCGCCCAAGGCGAGTTGCCCCTGCTGCATTGCCCCAGGTGCGCGTCCTCGGTCCCGGCGGTGTGCGCCTCTTGTGGGCCGACGCGGCCACGGATCGTTCGGCCCGGCGTCGCCCGGGTCCGCGACGACCTTGCCGCTCTCACCGGTCTGGAGGTGGCGGAGATCGGTCGCACTGGCGCCGGGCCCGGCGGGGGCTTTCCCGACGCGCCAGTGCTTGTCGGGACCGAGGCGGTGCTGCACCGGGCGACGTCGGCTTCGTTGGTGGTGTTCTTGGACTTCGACCATGAACTGCTCGCGCCCCGCTATCGGGCCGGCGAGCAGGCGCTGGCTCTGCTCGCTCTCGCCTCACGGGTTGTCGGTGGCCGGCGAAGGCAAGGGCGCGTGGTGGTCAGGACGCGGCTGCCGGATCACGAGGTCCTCGCCGCTGCCCTTCACGCCGACCCCGGCCGGCTCGTCACCGCCGAGGAGCCTCGCCGGGCACTGCTCCGGCTTCCCCCCACGACCGCACTCGCACTGGTGAGCGGGGACGGGGCCGATGAGTTCGTCACGCGGTTGGAGTGCGCGGACCGGACCGTCGAAGTGGGGGGCTCGGCCGCAGGCCACTTCCTCATCCGGGCCCCGGGATCCGACGCGCTCGCCGACGCGCTCGCGTCGGCCGGCCAGCCCACCCCTGGTACCCGCATCGAGGTCGGCCCTCGCCAGGTGTGAGCCGTCGGGGGTGGTGTAGCCGGGCGAACGACCTGCTATCGTGATCAGCGCCGGCTCAGGTCGGCACGGAATGGCGCGTGCGCCAGGCCGATATTGTTACCCTTCCTTTTCCTCGCCGGGTCGGCGTGGCCGGCCGGTACAGCAAGAAAGCACGCCACTCACGCATGCCCGACAAGATGGCCACGATCACCGAGCACCGGCTTCACGAGACCGACACCGGCTCACCAGAGGTGCAGGTGGCGCTCCTCACTGGACGCATCAATCACCTGACCGAGCACCTCAAGATCCACCGGGGAGATCACCACACCCGGCGGGGACTGATGAAGCTGATCGGCCGACGGCGCCGCCTTCTCGACTACGTGAAGGACAACGATGTCGAGCGATACCGGTCGCTGATCTCCCGGCTCGGGATCCGGCGCTAGGAAGCCAGTTACCCCCCGGGGTGGCGACGCCGTTCCGGGTCGACATAGGGCGGCAGTCGGAGCCATCTTCACCGGCGTAAGTCGCCCGTAAGAAGACAAGCGGTGCCGCACGGTGCCAGCTGCCAGTCGCCGATTACCGGGTCCGGTTCCACGAGGACCGCTCCGGTGCACGCCGACTGGGAACTGGCAAGCGTGGCGCCCCAATCACATAGGAGTGTCATGGCTGATGCCATCACCGTGTCGGGTCCCATCAGTGGGACCGACCGGACCCTGTCCTTCCAGACCGGCAAACTCGCCGGTCAGGCGGATGGTGCCGTTGTCGCCCGGATCGGCGACACTGTCGTGCTCGCAACCGCGACGGCTGCTCGAAAAGTGCGCGAGGGTACCGACTTCTTCCCTCTCACAGTTGACATCGAAGAGCGGATGTACGCCGCCGGCAAGATCCCGGGGTCGTTCTTCCGGCGAGAGGGCAGGGCGACCGACCAGGCGATCCTGACATGCCGCCTCATCGACCGACCGTTGCGGCCATCGTTCCCGGAGGGCTTCCGCAACGAAGTCCACGTCGTGGGCACGATCCTCGGTGCTGACCTGTTGAACCCGCACGACGTGCTGGCCATCAACGCTTCGTCGGCGGCCCTCATGATCTCAGGCATTCCCTTTGAGGGACCGATCGGCGCCGTGCGCATCGCGTACTCGACAGACGGCTCGTGGCTCCCGCATGCCACCTACCAAGAGGGCGATTCCTCCACCTTCGAGCTCGTCGTGGCCGGGAGGGCGCTCAGCGAGGAGCCGGGTGCCGACGTGGCCATCGTCATGGTGGAGGCCGGGGGCACCGAGAAGGCGTTCGAGTTCTTCGAGCAAGGTGCGCCTCGGGTGACCGAGGACGTCATCGCAAACGGCCTCGAGGTCGCCAAGACCTGGATCCGAGAGTCGATCGAGCTCCAGCGAGAGCTGGTCCGCAAGGCCGGATCGAAGGACACCATCGACTTCGTGCTGTTCGTCGACTACGGCGAGGACGTCTACGAGCGTGTCACCGCCGCCGGAGCCGATCGTCTGGAGACGGCGAACGCGATCACGACCAAGACCGAGCGCAATGGCGCACTCGATGCGGCAACCGATGAGATCGTCGCCGAGCTCGCCCTCGAGTTCCCCGAACGCGAGCGGGAGATCCGTTCAGCCGCGCGCGCCTACACGAAGAAGATCGTCCGCAAGCGGATCGTCTCCGAAGGCATCCGCATCGACGGGCGCGGCCCGGCCGACATCAGGCCACTTTCAGCCGAGGTCGGACTTCTCCCGACTGCGCACGGCTCGGCGCTGTTCGAGCGCGGCGACACCCAGGTGCTCAATGTCTGCACGCTTGGCATGCCCCGGATGAACCAGCTGTTGGACACCATCGGCATCGACGAGTCGAAGCGGTACATGCACCACTACAACTTCCCGCCGTTCTCGACGGGCGAGACCGGATTCATGCGCGGCCCGAAGCGCCGCGAGATCGGGCACGGCCTGCTCGCCGAGCGGGCGCTGTTGCCGGTCATACCGCCGGAGAGCGAATTCCCCTACGTGCTCCGTCTCGTCTCGGACGTGCTCTCCTCGAACGGGTCGACTTCGATGGCGTCGGTCTGTGGATCCTCGCTCTCGCTCATGGACGCGGGAGTGCCGATCAAGGCGCCGGTCGCAGGCATCGCAATGGGGCTCGTCTTCGCCGAGGGCAAGTACACGACTCTGACCGACATCCTTGGTGCCGAGGACGCGTTCGGCGACATGGACTTCAAGGTCGCCGGCACCGCCGAGGTCGTGACGGCGCTGCAGCTCGACACGAAGATCGCCGGTCTGCCGGCCGACGTACTGGCACAGGCCCTGAGCCAAGCGCGTGAGGCGAGGCTCAAGATCCTCGACGTCATGCTGGCGGCGATTTCGGCTCCTCGGGCCGAGGTCGGAGAGAACGCGCCGAAGATAGTGAGCTTCGAGGTCCCGGTAGACAAGATCGGTGAGATCATCGGCCCGAAGGGCAAGGTCATCAACGCCATCCAGCAGGAGACCGGCGCGGACGTGAACGTCGACGACGACGGCACGGTGGGCACGGTCACCATCGGCGCCAAGCAGCGCTCGGTGGTCGACGAAGCCCGCCGCCGCATCGAGCTGATCCTCGACCCGCCGACACCGGAGGTTGGAGCCGTGTACAGCGGCAAGGTTGTCAACATCACCAAGTTCGGGGCGTTCATCAACATCCTCCCCGGTCGCGACGGCCTGGTTCACATCTCGAGGCTCGGCCAGGGCAAGAGGGTCGAGCGTGTGGAGGATGTCGTCACTCTCGGCCAGGAGGTCGAAGTCCGCGTCGACGAGATCGATCCGCAGGGCAAAGTGTCGCTGTCGCTCGCGGGCGAGCCGGCTTCGGGTGATGCCGGCGGAGCAACCTCGGGCGAAGGCCGCTCGGAGACCGGCAACGGTGGTGCCAGGCGCGGTAGCGGCGGCGCCGGAGCTGCATCGAGCGCCGGAGGTGGCAGCCGTGGCGCCGACGAGACAGGCGGCCCCCCCCGCCGTGCCTCGTTCGAAGACGCCTTCGAGACCGAGCTCCAGTCGGCGTTCGGCAATCTCGGTCCTGCCGATCTTGCCGGCGGGTCGCCGCCCGGCGGAGCAAGGCGCGGGTCGGAAGGCGGAGGCGGTGCACGGCGCGGTCCTGGCGGCGGCTCGGGTACAGCCCGCCGGCGCCCGAGGAGCGGCGGGCGCTGAGCTGACTCGCGTGGGCATCTTCGCAGCGGGGACCCTCTGCCCGTGATCACGACCACGACACTCGAGAGCGGCATCCGGCTCGTGAGCGAGACGATGCCGGAGGTCGCTTCACTGTGCGTCGGCGTCTGGGTCGGGACCGGCTCGCGCGACGAGACGCCCGAGCAGTCGGGGATCTCGCACTTTCTCGAGCACCTCCTCTTCAAGGGAACGCCTGAACGGACCGCACGCGAGATCGCCGAGGAGGTCGACGCGGTAGGCGGCGACATGAACGCCTACACGACCAAGGAGTACACGACCTTCTACGTGCGGGCGCTCGCCGAGCATGTCGAGCTCGGGCTGGACATACTCTGCGACATCCTTTGCCGGCCCGCGTTGCGGCCCGAAGAGGTCGATGCGGAGCGCCAGGTGATCCTCGAAGAGGTTCTCATGCATCGTGACGAGCCCATGGACGTGGTCCAGGAGCAGTTCGCCAACGCGATGTTCCCGAACCACCCTCTCGGGCGCGAGGTTCTCGGCGAACCGGAAGTCATCCGCAAGGTAACAGTGCCGGCGATCCGGTCGTTCTTCGATGAACACTATCTGCCGGGCAACATGGTGATCGCCGCCGCGGGCGACCTCGATCATGAACGGCTCGCCGTTGGTATCGAAGCCCGCTTCGCCGGACGCCATGATGGTCGCCCTCCCGTGCGCCAGGCGCCCCGAGAGGACGCCGTCGCGCTCGTGGTCGAGTCTCGGGAGACCGAACAGGCGCAGCTCGTCCTCGGGGTCAGAGCGCCGGACCGGCATTCGGCCGACCGCTTTGCCCTGGCCGTGCTCAACCACATTCTCGGAGGAGGCCTGTCCAGCAGGCTGTTCCAGGAGATCCGAGAAGCGCGAGGGCTCGCGTACTCGATCGGGTCCGATCGCAGCGCCTACGACGACGCCGGGACCCTTGCTGTCTCGGTCGGCACCGCGCCCGGGCATGCCCATGAGGTGCTCGACCTGCTTCACGCCGAGCTCGACCGCCTCGGCGCCGAAGGGATCACCCCGCGAGAGCTGGAGGTGGCGAAGGGCCATCTCCGTGCCGACCTGCTCCTTTCGCTGGAGGACTCCGGCTCGCGCATGGCGAGGATCGGCTCCGGCCTGCTGTTGTTCGGCTCCGTGCTCACCACAGAGGAGTTGCTCGGGCGCATCGCGGCAGTCACGGCGGACCAGGTGCGAACCGTTGCCGAGCGTGTGCTGACCGGCCCCAGAACGCTCGCGGTCGTCGGGCCCTTCGTGGAGTCGGACTTCTCCTGACGCGCTGGTGCCGGCCAGCGGGGCCCGGCCGGCCTGGCCCGCCCGGCGATCGGGGCTGGCCCGCCCGGCTTGGCTCGCCCAGGCTTTCAGGCCGTCAGGCCATCTCTCGGCTCGAGACCATGAGGATGTTTCGGGCAACGGGTACCGTGATGGGATGTTGCGCGTTGGAGTATTCGGAGCCGCTGGGCACATGGGAGCGGCAATCTGCGCGGCGGTGCTCGGCACCACCGATCTCGAGCTCGTGGTGGCCGTCGACCCCGCTGCGGCGGGCCGACCCCTCGACGAAGTCGCAGCCTTGCACGGCAGTGGGCTCGAGATCGCCCCCTCGCCCGCAGCCGCGAGCGAGGCCGGGGCCGAGGTGATGGTGGACTTCACCGTCGCCGCAGCGGCGCGTGACAATCTCCGATGGTGCGCCGATCACGGGGTTCACGTCGTCTGCGGAACGACCGGCCTCGACGGGGCCGATCTCGAGGCCCTGCGGACCCGGTTCTCAGGGGATGCGCACGCGATCGTGGCCGCGAACTTCTCGATCGGCGCGGCACTGATGATGCGCTGCGCAGAGGTTTGCGCCCCGTGGGTCGGTGGCGCGGAGGTTGTCGAGCTTCATCACGACCACAAGCGGGATGCACCCTCAGGGACGTCGCTCGAGACGATCCGCCGGATGCAGGGCGCACGTGACGCGGCGGGTGTGGGCGATTGGGCCCCCGATCCGACCGAGAAGGAGCTCGTCCCCGGAGCACGAGGCGGACGAGCCCCAGGAGGCGTGCACGTGCACTCGGTGCGGCTGCCCGGGTTCGTCGCGCACCAGGAGGTGATCTTCGGTTTGCAAGGCGAGACGCTTTCGGTGAGGCACGACTCCTTGGACCGGGCGAGCTTCATGCCCGGCGTGCTCCTGGCGGTGCGCCGGGTCGCCGACCTGGAGGGGCTGACCATCGGGCTCGGGGATCTGCTCGGACTTTGAGGGTTCGTTGCCCCGGGGATCGACAGCAGCCTCTCGGCCACCGGCTCCGGCGAAGTTGGGAATTGGCCCGGTTCCGAACCCGCATGCTGCTAACTTTCGATCCGTGACAAGGCCGCGACCATGGTGACGGCGGCCAGACGCGCCGGACGCTTCGGCGCAGTGGTGACCGCCATGGCGACCCCGTTCGATGCCGACGGGCGGCTTGACATCGGCGGGGCGGTGACTCTCGCCCGCTATCTGGTCGACAACGGGAGTGACGGGCTCCTCGTGACCGGCACCACCGGCGAAGGGCCGACCCTGAGCGACTCGGAGCGCACACAGCTCTGGGCGGCCGTGGCGCGCGGGGTCACGGTGCCGGTGATCGCCGGCTCGGGGACCAACGACACGGCCCACTCCGTCGAGCTCACGCGGGTGGCTACCGAGGCCGGCGCGGCCGGGATTCTCGCCGTCACGCCTTACTACAACCGCCCGTCCCAAGGCGGAATCGCCGCCCACTTCGCCGCCGTCGCCGCCGCGACGTCGCTCCCGGTCCTCGTCTACGACATCCCGGTGCGCACCGGCCGCAAGGTTGCCCTCGACACGATGTTGCAGCTCGTCCATGATTTTCCGAACATCGTCGGCGTGAAGGACGCGTCCGCTGACCCGGCCGGTGCCGCGAGGCTCATGGCCAGGGCTGGAGCAGGGTTCGACTGCTACAGCGGCGACGACTCGCTGACCCTTCCACTGCTCGCGGTGGGCGCGGTCGGTGTCGTGAGCGTGGCGTCGCACTGGGTCGGCAAGGAACTGGGGGAGATGGTCAGGCTCTACCTGGAAGGTGACGTCGAAGGCGCTCGGGAGCTGAACGCGGCCTTGATCGACGCGGTCTCGTTCCAGTCCAGCGACGAAGCGCCGAACCCGCTGCCGGCCAAGGCCGTGCTCCGCGCGCGGGGACTTCCGGCAGGCGAGTGCCGCCTTCCGATGGGGCCTGCCCCGGACTGGCTCGAGCCCAAGGCGGGCTCCATGCTGGCCAACTTGGACTTGTGGCGCTCGAGCCGCCCAGCTCGGGCCGGGGTGACGAGCGCGAATGCCTGAAGCGGTCCGGATCTCCTTCCTGGGCGGGCTGGGAGAGATCGGTCGCAACTGCGCGGTCGTCGAGCAGGCAGGCCGCCTTGTCGTTCTCGACTGCGGGGTGATGTTCCCCAATCCGGAGATGCCCGGCGTCGACCTGGTGCTGCCAGATTTCACCTTCCTCCGCGAGCGCGCGGACGACGTCGACGGGATCGTGCTCACCCACGGGCACGAGGACCATGTCGGGGCGCTTGCGTACCTCATGCGCGACGTCGACGCGCCGATCTACGGCTCGGGCCTGACCCTCGGGTTCGCTCGCAACCGGCTTGACGAGGCGGGGCTCGGTCAGAAGGCACCGTTGGTGGAGGTGCGCGACGGCGAGCGGCGCAAGATCGGCCCGTTCGAGGTGGAGTTCATCCCGGTGACGCACTCGGTGCCGAGTGGCTTCGCCCTTGCCTTCCACACCGCGCAGGGCGTTGTGCTCCACAGCGGTGACTTCAAGCTGGATCTGACACCGGTAGACGGGCGGAGGACGGACCTCGCCCGGATCGGGCAGATCGCCGCCACCGAAGGTATCCGCCTCCTGCTCGCGGACTCGACGAACGCGGAGCTGCCGGGCTACACGGGCAGCGAGAGCGCGGTCGGCGAGTCACTCCGCAGGATCTTCCTCGCGCAACGGGGCCGTCGAATCGTGGTGGCCTGTTTCGCGAGCCACGTGCACCGCATCCAGCAGCTGGCCGACGCCGCGATCGCGAGCGGCCGCAAGGTGGCGCTTCTCGGCCGCTCGATGCTGAAGAACGTCGGCATCGCCCGCGATCTCGGAATGCTGACGATCCCGGATCGTTGCTTCGCCGACATCGAGACGATAGGCGACCACAACCCAGGCGAGATCTGCGTCATCTCGACAGGTTCCCAGGGCGAGCCGATGTCCGCGCTGGCTCAGATGGCATCGGGCGAGAGCCGGTGGCTGCACATCGAGGAAGGCGACGTCGTAGTTCTCAGCTCGCACGCGATCCCCGGCAACGAGTGGGCGGTCGCGAAGGTGATGGACGGTCTGGCGCGCCGGGGCGCGGAGGTGATCCATGCCGGCGTCGCTCACGTGCACGAGAGCGGTCACGCCCGCCAGGGCGAGCTGGCCACCCTGCTCTCGATCGCGCGACCGCGCAGCTTCGTGCCCGTGCACGGCGAGTACCGCATGCTGGTACGCCACTCCCGTCTCGCGATCGAGATGGGTGTCGCGCCCGACGAGGTCCTCATCTGCGAGGACGGCGATGTCGTGCAGCTCGGCGACGAGGGGATCGACTTCGCGGGAGAGGTGTCTGCTGCACACGTCTTCGTCGACGGAATCGTCGGCGACGTGGGCGTCGGGGTGTTGCGCGACCGCCGTGTGCTCGCAGAAGAAGGTGTCGTTGTCGCCGTTGTCACCGTCGACGGCCGCAGCGGAGAGCTGGTTGGCATCCCGGAGATCGTCAGCCGTGGCTTTCTCGACGAGCCCGGCGCCGAGTCGGTCGTCGAAGAGTTGCGCTCTGCGTTGGTGAAGGCGATCGAGGTCTCCGTAGGCGAGGGTGGGCAGGACCCGGACGCTCTCCGCCGGGTGGTCCGCCGGACGGTCGGACGCATCGTGAGCGATCGCACACGGCGCAGGCCGATGATCGTTCCGCTTGTCATCGAGGCCTGAGCAGGGACTTCCCTTACCAGACGGTTCCGGGATCACTGTCACCGGGAGTGGCTGGTGTTAGCGTTGTGCTCATCGTGGCAGTGTCTCGTCGTATCATCTCCGGCCAATCCGGTGCCTCCCGCGATGCTCCGACCAGGCGGAAGCCCGCCGGTTCCACGCGGGCAGGGGCTGCGCCGAAAGCGGGCGTGAGACCGCAGCTCACCAAGGTCCCTGCCGCGCGCAAGGGCACCGGCCGCGCGCGGGCACGCCGGAAGACGACTGCGCTCGGGCGCGGCGCCGGGCGGCTGGTCGACCTCGTCGCGGCGCCCTCGGAGGAGTCCTGGGGCTGGGCGTTCCTGCTCGTCGGTGTCCTCGCCGCGCTTGGGCTCTATTTCAACCTGCTCGGGCCGGCAGGGCACTTTCTCCGAGCGGGGAGCGCGCGGGGCTTCGGCTGGGGGGCTGACGTGGCGCCGGCTGCGCTCGCGGTCGGCGCCGCCATCCTCCTCGCGGGACGCGCCCGACGCGGCCTTGGAGGAGTCCTCGCAGCCCTCGTGCTCCTGCTGGTCGTGTCCGCCGGCCTTGCTGACCTGGCGGCGGGCTCACCTGGGACCTCGGCAGTCTGGCGCCAGCTCGGGGGCGCAGGTGGCATCGTCGGTGCCGGCGTCGGCGGCGGGCTCTCGAGGATCGTCGGCGTCGCCGGAGCCTCCGTTGTGCTCGGCGCCGTTGCCATCGCGGCGATCTGCGGACTGCTCGGCATGCCCCTGCTCGCCGTCATACGGGTGGTCGGCCGGGGTCTTGGCGCTGCCGGGCGCTGGACGGGCAGGCTTTTGCGCGACTGGATGGCAGCGATGCGCGTTCAACCGCTCGATCAGCGGCCAGCAGCTGTAGGGCCCGGAAATGGCGACACCGACGGTTTCGGCGTCTGGCCGGCCAATGCCGGGGGGGCTGCTCCCGGGGCCGGTCACGTGTCGGTTCTGTCCGGAGTGCCGGACGGGGATCAAGCCGGCAGTGCAGTGGAGGCTGCCGAGGTTGCCGCTGTGGAGACTCGCGTGGGACTGGCAGATGCGGTGGTCGTCGGCGCCGAGCCGTCCGGTGGAGACGTGCTCCGCGCCGCGACCGTCGCAGGAAAGGCTGAGCAGCTCAGTCTGCCGGTTGCTCCCACATCCGGCTCGTGGAAGCTCCCGCCGCTGAAGCTTCTCAAGCGGAGCAAGGAACAGGATCTCGACCGGAAGGGGATCGAAGAGCGCGGTCGCGTGCTCGAGCGTGCCCTCGCCGGCCATGGCGTCGAGACGCACCTGGTCGGCTACACGGTGGGACCGACGGTGACCCGTTTCGAGCTCGAGCTCGGCGCTGGCGTGAAGGTGGCGCGGGTGACCACCCTCGCGAAGGACATCGCGTATGCCATGGCTTCACCTGATGTGCGGATCCTCGCCCCGATCCCAGGCCGGTCGGCGATCGGTGTCGAGGTGCCCAACCGTGACAGGCAGCTCGTCACTCTCGGCAGCGTGCTGCAGTCGATCGAGGCCCAGAGATCGACACATCCGCTCGAGGTCGCGTTCGGCAGGGACATCGCCGGCCGCCCCGTGATGGTGAACCTCGCCGAGATGCCACACCTGCTGATCGCAGGGGCCACCGGAGCCGGCAAGTCGTCGTGCATCAACTCGGTGATCACCTCGATCCTCATGAGAGCCACCCCCGACGAGGTCCGCCTCATCCTCGTCGACCCGAAACGAGTAGAGCTCGGCCATTACAACGGCCTTCCCCACCTGCTCACCCAGGTCGTGGTCAACCCGAAACGGGCCGCCAACGCGCTCTCCTGGGCCGTGACCGAGATGGAGCGCCGCTACGACCTGCTCGCCGAATGCGGCATGCGCGACATCACCGGCTACAACGCCGCGGTCGACCGTGGGGAGCTCGACGGCGGGGCGCTTGCGGGCCTTCGGACGCCGAGCGCGGCCGACAGGGCGGGGCTGCTCGCCGAGCTCGCGCTCGCCGGCGCCGGCCTTGCCGGCAGCGATCTCGTCGACGAGACCGATCTCGCCGAGTCCCATCTCGCAGACGACGATCTCCCCAGCGCCGATCTGGTCGACGAGGCCTATATGGGCTACGAGGCCGCTCTGGTCGACGAGGTCGATCTCGCCGACGCCGCCGGAGCCGACGACCAAGAAACGGAAAGAGACGCCTGGCTGGCCGGTGTCGACATGGCTTCGACGCCCGTCGTCGCCGGTCCGGGCGGCTCGCTCGGAGCAGGCGCGGGAACCCGCCATGTCAGGTTGCCGTTCATCCTGATCGTGGTGGACGAGCTGAACGACCTCATGATGGTGGCCGCGCGCGATGTCGAGGAGTCGATCTGCCGGATAGCGCAAATGGCGCGCGCTGTGGGGATCCACCTCGTCATCGCGACACAACGGCCCTCGGTCGACGTGATCACCGGCGTGATCAAGGCGAACATCCCCTCCCGGCTCGCCTTCTCGGTCTCTTCTCTCGCCGACAGCCGCGTCATCCTCGACCAGCCCGGCGCGGAACGGCTCGTCGGGCGGGGCGACCTCCTGCTGCTCACAGCGTCCTCCAGCATCCCGCGGCGGATCCAGGGTCCCTGGGTGGGTGAGGACGAGGTCCAGACCGTTGTCGCCCACTGGCGCCGTCAGAGCGGTCCGCGTTACGTCGATGGTGTCGAGGGCGAGGAGGCCTCCTGGAACCGGGCCGGCCGGGGAGTCGAGGACGACGACGACGAGTACCTGCAGCGCGCAATGGAGTTGGTGGTGCGGTCACAGCTAGGCTCGACCTCCATGCTCCAGCGCAAGCTCCGAGTCGGCTTCGCTCGGGCCGGCCGGCTCATGGACCTTCTCGAAAGGCGCGGCATAGTCGGCCCGTCCGAGGGTTCCAAGCCGCGTGCCGTCCTGATGACAGCCGAGGAGCTGGACGAGCTGTAGCTGCGACGGCCGGGCCAGCGACGCGGTCAACGCTATGGAGAACGAAGGTGTCACCTCGCCGTCAATGACTTCGCCCTCTGGGGCCCCGTCCGCCGAGCGTGACGCCTCGCCGGCCAAGGCCAGGCGCCAGCCGTCACCGGCCAAGGCTCATCGGCGCCAGCTGTCTCCAGCCAAGGCTCATCGGCGCCGGATCTACTGGCGCCGGCGCCTGACAGTGCTCCTTTGCCTCGCCGTCGTCCTGTCAGGGATCGGATGGCTCGTTTCAGGGCCCGGATCACCGAAGCTCGTCACCTCCAGCGATCCGGGAGGGCTGCGGTCCCGACCGGTCCGCCTGCCTTCGGTCGTCCCGATCGTGCCTTCCGTGACGAGGCTCTCCGGGACGCTGTCGCCACTGCCGTTTCCCTCGACGGGTCAGTCCGCCGTGTTCGTCCAGGGGGTAGGGCTTCTCGGGGCGACCGGGGACGAACAGTCGGCGCCGATGGCAAGCGTGACAAAGGTCATGACCGCTGTCATCGTGCTCGAAGACCATCCCCTCGGCCACGGGTCCGGGCCGACGTTCACGATGACTGCAGCGGACCACGCGGCATGGATCCGGGACGTGGAGGAAGGCGATTCCAGCCTCGAAGTCGTCGCCGGCGAGCGCCTCACCGAGCGCCAGTTGCTCGAGGGGCTCATGATCCCCTCGGCCTGCAACATCGCCGACTATCTCGCACGCTGGGACGCGGGGAGCGCCGCCGCGTTCGTGCGGAAGATGAACGCGGCGGCAACCGCGCTGGGCCTGAGGCACACGCACTATGCGGACGCGAGCGGCCTGAGCCCTGGTTCCCGCAGCACAGCGATCGACCAGGCGATCCTCGGCGCTTACGCGATGAGCGTCCCGGGGATGATCTCTGTCGAGGATCACGCGTCGATGAAATTCCCGACGGGCTGGGTCGGCGGCTACAACCCGGCCCTCGGCCAGGACGGCGTGATCGGCCTCAAGTCCGGCTTCACCGACGCGGCCCAGATCTGCCTCGTGACAGCGGCAAGGCGCATCGTCGGGGGTCGCAAGGTTCTCGTCGTGAGCTCCACCCTTGGCCAGCCCTCGAGCATGGAAGGGGCGGCAGATATCGACCTGCAACTTCTCAACGCCGCAACTTCCGAGCTCCGGGCTCAGCAGATCCTGCGTGCGTACCAGCCTGTTGCCAGAGTCGTTGCGGGCTGGAACCGCGAGCGGCTGAACGCCGTGGTCACGGTTCCTGTCGCGGTTGTCGGCTGGGCCGGTCTGATCGTGGACACAGTGGTGGTGCCATCGATTCCCCCCAAGCCGGGCGTCGGGCCCGGCTGGCGGTCCGGCACAACGATGGCGAGCGTGGAGGTGTCGACGCCCGCAGGTGTGCAGTCGGTGACTCCTGCGAAGCTGAGCCGTTTCCTGCCGTCTGCTCCTCCGGGCTGGTCGCCGCCGCCTCCGGCCAGCTCCACGCTGACCTCCGCGACCGGTAGCTGAGATCGCAGTGCGCGCCCGAGCCCCGGCATCATCGGCCAATCTCGGTCCAGGCTTTGACGTCCTGGCCCTGGCCTTGGCCCTCTACGTGGAAGTCGAGATGGACTCTGCAGATCGGCTCTCGTTGTGCAGCGAGGGTGAGGGGGCAGACCTTGCGTGCGACGAGCACCATCTGGCGGCGCGGGTGGCCTCTGCGGTATGCGGCCACGACCGTTTCGCGATCCGGGTCCGTTCCGAGATCCCGGTCGGGCGCGGGCTCGGCTCGTCCGCGGCTCTCACAGTCGCGGCAGCGGCCGCCGCCGGAGCGGCCGACCCCTTGAAGGTGGCCGTCGGCTTCGAGGGTCACGCCGAGAACGCGGCGGCGTCGGTCCGTGGCGGTCTCATCTCCGCGGCGCTACTCGACACAGGCCCGGTGGTCCGCCGGTTCCCGTTGGACCCTTCGATCACCTTCGTCGTGCTCGTTCCCGACCGGGAGCTGTTGACCGTCGAGGCGAGGCGCGCCCTCAAGATCGAAGTGCCGCACCGCGATGCCGTCTTCAACCTCTCGCGAATGGGCCTGCTCCTGGCCGGGCTCGCCGATCGCACAGTGTTGATCGGTGCCGCGGGCGAAGACCGCCTTCACCAGGCGCAGCGAGTGCACCTGTTCCCCGAGGCGCCCGAGCTGTTGGCGCGGCTGACCAAGGCTGGGGCACTGGTGTCGTGCTGGTCAGGCGCAGGGCCGAGCCTGCTCGGAATCTGCGACGGCGCAACCGCGGCGGCGCACGTCCGCGATGCAGGGGAGATGGCGCTCGAGTCCCTCGGAGTCCCGGGCCAGGCGCTGGTGATGTCGCCGGACCTCGAGGGTCTGATCGTCGAGCGCTGAGCTTCGAGGATTGGCTTCAGTCAGCCGGCGCCACGCCGGCGGCGATCTCGTCGAGCCCCTGGGCCAGGGCGTTCCACGAGAGCGTCGCGCACTTGATACGAACCGGGAACTTGACCACCCCTTGGAGCGCGGCCAGCTCACCTAGGTCCTCGGGCCTGATGGTCTCGGCCTCGCTCTGAGCCTCGGCGTCCTCGTCGCCGTCCTCGCCGTCCTCGCCGCCCAGGGAGTGCTCGTGGATCGACATCATCGCCTTGAAGGAACGGATGAGCTTGCGTGCCTCTTCGACGGGGCGGCCCTTCACGGTGGCGGACATCATCGATGCCGACGACTGGCTGATGGAGCACCCCTGCCCTGCGATGCGCAGGTCCGTGAGCGTGCCGTCGCTGACTTCGAGGTACACGACGACCTCGTCACCGCAGAGAGGATTGAAACCCTCGACTCGGTGCGCGGGTGGGACCGGCAGCTCTCCGCGGTTGCGCGGCGAGCGGTAGTGGTCGAGGATGATCTCCCGGTAAAGGTCTTCGAGGCCGGCCATAGCGGTGTCGTGGCTCCTATGTCAGTTGGCGTGTCTCAGCCGAAGAACGCTGCAGCGACGTCGAGCGCGTCTGAGAGCGCCTCGATGTCGTCCTCACCGTTGTAAAGGTAGAACGAGGCTCGTGCGGTTGCCGTGACGCCCAGCCGGCGCATCAGGGGCTTGGCGCAATGGTGCCCGGCACGTACGCAGATGCCCTCTGCGTCGAGGACCTGCGCGAGGTCATGGGCGTGAAGGTCGCGGAAACCGAGGGACAGCACGCCGCCGCGCCTCGACGGGTCAGAGCTCGGCCCGAAGATCTGCAGGTCGTCGCCGTGCCGCTCGGTGAGGATCTCGATCGCCCGCGAGGTGAGCTCGGTCTCGTGAGCCGCTATCCGGTCCATCCCCACGCACTCGAGAAAACCGATAGCAGCGTGCAAGCCGATCGCCTCCGCGATCGGCGGCGTGCCGGCCTCGAACTTCCAAGGAAGATCGTTCGGTGTGAAACCGTCCAGGCGCACGTCACTGATCATCTCGCCGCCACCCAGGAACGGCGGCATCGCATTTAGCAGGTCCTCCTTGCCCCAGAGCACGCCGATGCCCGTGGGCCCGAGCATCTTGTGGCCCGTGAAGGCCAGGAAGTCGACGCCGAGCGCGCTCACGTCGACGGAGCGGTGAGGAACGAGCTGGGAGGCGTCGGCGACGACGACGGCACCCGCAGCGTGTGCCGCCTCGACGATGGGGCTGAGATCGTTGATCGTGCCCAGCACGTTCGACATGGCCGAGACCCCGACGAGGCCGACGCCGTCGACAAGCCGGTCGAGCTCGCTCAGGTCGAGCCGGTAGTCCTCGCCGACGGGAAGGTAGCGGAGCTCGACCCCGCGTTCGGCGGCGAGCATGAGCCAAGGCACGATGTTGGCGTGGTGCTCGAGCTCGGTGAGCAGGATCGCCTTGCCCTTGGGAAGAAGGTGCCGACCGTAGGAGTGAGCGACGAGGTTGAGCGCTTCGGTGGCGTTCTTCGTGAACACGATCTCGGCTTCCGGCCGCGGCGCGTTGATGAACCGGCCAGTGGCCCTCCGCGCCATCTCGAACTGGCGGGTCGCCTCCTCTGCAATGGCGTAGACCCCGCGGTGCACGTTCGCGTGGGTGGTCTCGTAGTAATGGTCCATCGCGTCGAGCACGGCACGGGGACGCTGCGACGACGACGCCGAGTCGAGATAGACGAGCCTCTTGCCGTGCGATTCTTGCTGGAGGAGAGGGAATTCCTTGCGGAGTGCCGTGACTTCGAGCGGGCCGGCTTCAACGGTGGTGGTCATGAGCGCAGCTCCTCGTAACCCTCGCGGTCGAGGCGCTCTGCGAGCTCGGGACCCCCGCTCTCGACGATTCGCCCTTCCAACATCACATGCACGCGGTCGGGCCGCAGCTCCTCCAGGATCCGGCGGTAGTGCGTCACGAGCAAGATGCCGAGCGCCGGGCGGACGCGGCGGACTTCCTCGATTCCCCGGGCAACGATCCGCAGCGCGTCGACGTCGAGACCGGAGTCGGTCTCGTCGAGGATGGCGACGTCGGGCTCGAGCATGGCCATCTGGAGGATCTCGTTGCGTTTCTTCTCACCGCCGGAGAATCCCTCGTTCAGGTACCGGCTGGCGAAAGCAGGGTCCATGTCCAGGCGTTGCATCCACTCCATGAGGGCGACGCGGACCTCGAGCACCGAGATGTCCATCCCACGGCGAGCAGAGACGGCCTGGCGGAGGAATTGCGACACCGGCACACCGGGGATCTCCTCCGGATACTGGAACGCGAGAAACATCCCCGCCCTGGCCCGAGCATCTGCTGCCCACGTCGTGACCTCTTCGCCCCGCAACAGGATCCGTCCGCTCGCGACCCGGTAACCGGGGTTGCCGGCGATGGCGTTCGCAAGCGTCGACTTTCCCGAGCCGTTCGGGCCCATGAGGGCATGCAGCTCGCCCTGCTTGACGACAAGGTCGACCCCGCGAAGGATCTCGTGACCCTCGACCTCGACGTGCAGATCTTCGATGGTCAGCACTTCGCCGCCGGCAGCGCCGGTCGCGGCCAGCTCTGGGGTCTCGGGGCTCTCCGGATCACGACGGGCCTCGGCGGTCACGCTTGCATTCGACACGGCACCCATGTTAGACGCGCCGTCGGATTAACACTACGTCCGTAGGGGAAATACGCCCTACCAGCCCCGCGCGATCCATTCGTCCAGGTGAGGACGCTCGAGGGCGATCGTGGTGTCCAGGCCGTGGCCCGGCATCACGATCGTCTCCGGTGCCAGAGACGCGAAGATGCGCCGCTCGATCGAGTCGATGATGGTCGGGAAGTCCCCGAGGTTGGTTGCCGTGTTGCCCGGTCCTCCCGGGAAGAGGGTGTCCCCGGCGAGGAGGACAGGCGACCCCTCGATCAGGAAGCACATGGATCCGGGAGTGTGGCCGGGGGTATGTATCGTCCTCAGCCTCAGCCGGCCGACCTCGAGCAGGTCGTCGTCCTCGAGGAGGAGGTCGTACGACGGGAGCATGGCGGCATCTTCGGCTCGCACCGCAACCTCGTAGCCGGCATCCCGTAGCTGGGGGACCGCCTGGATGTGGTCCCAATGGCCGTGGGTCTCCACGACCTTGCGCACTCCGAGACGCCGGCAGAGCTCGAGAAGCTGCTCGTGCTCGTTCGCGGCGTCGACCAGCAGGGCATCGCCGCTCAGGCGGCAGCGCACCACGAAGACGTTGTTGTCCAACGGCCCGACGACCACCTTGTGAATCTCGACCTGCTCGTCCTCGTAGTGCATGGCGCGTCCTCCTGTGCTTTGTTGCCCGGGCCGGCGGGGCCAGCGACGGGCAGGGGCTCGATCTGGAGACAGAGTAGAGTCCGTTTCGGAGGTGATCCTCGGTGAGTCCTGACAAGCCTGCCGGCACCGGCGCGGGCGCAGGCGCCGAGGGCGGCCGGCCCGCGGGGCCGCGGGCGTCGGATGCGGACCGGGAACGTTTTGCTGCGGAGTTGCACGGGCACTTCGCGGAGGGCCGGCTCAGCCTCGAGGAATTGCAACGTCGTCTCGACCTCGTGTTCGCAGCGCAGACGCTCATCGACCTGTACGAGCTGACGAGCGACCTGCCTCACCCCGGGCCGCAGCTGCCGCGCGGCTCGGGGGCCGGGAGCGGGCGCGCGACCCGCAAACGGGGCTGGTGGCCCTTCGGTTGAGGGGATGGCGCACATTGGGCCGCGAGTCTCGATACATTGGGGCCACCAGAGAAAGGAGGTGGTCCAATTCATGAGTAGTCAACCTTGCGGGACCCTGGAGGTGGCTGGCCGCTAGGCGGCACGCTGGACCACCTGGTGAAACCATCCAGACACCCTCGGTGTCTCCGGTCGAGAGCCGGTCCCGCTCGATGCAGCCCGGAAGCCGAGCCTTTTTCAGCAAACAACTGTGGCTGTGGGATATTTCCACAGCCGCCTCGAGGGGCGCTTCGGCGCCCCTCGAGCGCGTGCTGAGCCGGACGGCTCCGCCTCGCCTGCTCCCTGTTCGATCGCCTTTCCCGTCGGAGCGGCGGCGCGAGGTGAGCGGTTGAGAGCGGACGGCCCGCTGCCGGCGGTCAGCTCTGGTCTCGAGCCTGGTCGGAGCGAGCTGCTCGTTTGGCAGTTGGCCCGGCGGCCTTCATGGCGCGCTTGTGCTCGCGCACGGCGAGGAGGGCTCCCGGGCTGTCGATATCGGCCACGGACGCGAGTGCTCCGGCCTTTCCAAAGGGCCCGGCGGCTGTCTCCCAGCCTTTTGGACGAACCCCGAGTTGCTTGGCGAGCAGAGCGACGAAGATCCGGGCCTTGTGCTCGCCGAAGCCGGGAAGCGCCTTCACGCGCTTGAACAGCTCGTCGCCGGTCGCAGCGGTCGTCCAGACCGCAGCAGCGTCGCCACCGTAATCCTGCACAAGCAGGCGGCAGAGGTCCTGCACCCGGGCAGCCATCGAGCCAGGGAAGCGATGGAGGGCAGGTCTCTCGACGAACAAGGCAGTGAGCTCGTCTGAGGGCATGGCGGCGATATTCGCAGCGTCGAGCTTCGTGCCGAGTCTCTGGCGCAGGACCCAAGGTCCCGCGAATGCTTTCTCCAGGGGCACCTGTTGATCGAGGACCATGCCGATCAGAAGGGCCAGGGGATCTTCCACGAGGTACTTGTCCGCTCGGGGATCTCCGGTGAAGGGGAGGCTCTTGGCAGTCTTTGCGGCTCGCGGCATCGAAGGAGTGTAGGGCGCTCAGTTCGCGGCGCTGCCGGCCCTGAGACGCCCCCCCGGTGACAGGCTTCAGGCGCCTCGAGGGTCGACCGCCTCTGGGTCTATCCCGTACTTCTCGATGGCCGCGACAACCTCGTCCGGCTTGCCCTCACCGACCGCAACAAGCTCGGCCAGGACCGCGACGACGATGTGCTCGGCGTCGACCTCGAAATGCCTGCGAAGTGCGGCACGAGTATCGGAACGGCCGAACCCGTCGGTCCCGAGCACCGTGAAGGGCGCCCGGACAAATCGCGCAACCTGATCCGGGACCGCCTTCAAGTAGTCGGTGACGGCAACTATCGGACCCTGCGCGTCTGCGAGCGCACTAGTCACGTAGGGCACTCGGGGCGCGCTCTCGGGATGGAGCCGGTTCCAGCGCTCGACTTGCAGGCCGTCCTCCCTGAGCGCCTTGTAGCTCGTGACGGACCACGCTTCGGCCGTCACGCCCCAGTCCGATGCGAGAAGCTCACGCGCTTGCATCGCGGCCTGCCACGCGGGACCGGAGAAGAGGACCGTGGCCGAACGGCCAGCGGCGCTCTCGGCCTCGCGGGGTCCCGCAAAGCGGTAGATGCCGCGAAGTATCCCCGCTCTTATGCTCGCGGCCGCCTCTGCTTGCAGAGCCTCGTCGCCCTCCGGCACCGGGACCGCAGGCATCGGATAGTTCTCGTTGTAGAGCGTCAGGTAGTAGATGCAGTCTTCGGCCTGAGGGCCGAACATGTGGTCGAGCCCGCGCTCGACGATGGTCGCCATCTCGTAGGCGAACGCCGGGTCGTAGGCGTGGACCGTCGGCACGACCGAGGCCAAGAGCAGTGAATGGCCGTCCTCGTGCTGGAGCCCCTCGCCGTTCATGGTCGTCCGCCCTGCGGTGCAGCCCATCAGGAAACCACGCGCCCGCGCGTCAGCCGCCTGCCAGATCAGGTCCCCCACTCGCTGGAACCCGAACATCGAATAGAAGAGGTAGATCGGCAGCATTGGCATGGACCACGTCGCGTACGAGGTCCCGGCCGCCTGGAAGCTCGCCATCGCACCAGCCTCCGTGATGCCCTCTTCCAGGATCTGGCCTGTGCGATCCTCGGAGTACGAGAGAAGCAAGCCGGCATCGACGGCCTTGTAGAGCTGACCCTCCGGGGCGTAGATCTTCACCTCCGCGAAGAGCGCGTCGAGCCCGAACGTGCGTCCTTCGTCGGGCACGATGGGGACGACGTACTTGCCGATGCCGGGGTCCCGGAGCAAGTTGCGCAGCAGCCTCGCGAACGCCATGGTCGTAGAGACGGGCTGGCCGCGCGAGCCGAGCGCGAACTCGGCAAAAGTTGCCGGTTCGGGCGCGGGAAGCCCGAGAAGTCCGCGACCGCGGACGACCCGGTTCGGCAGGTGCCCGCCGAGCGCACGGCCGCGAGCCGTCAAGTACTCGTGCACCGGTGATCCTGCAGGTGGGCGGTAGTAAGGCGGCGCCTCCGCGTCGAGCGCTTCGTCGGGGATCTCCTCGTGCAGGTGCAACCTGTCGCGCAGCACCCGGAGCTGGTCCTTCGTCATCTTCTTGATCTGGTGGGTGGCGTTGCGCGCTTCGATCTCGGGCCCGAGCGTCCAACCTTTGATGGTCTTCGCCAAGATCGCGGTCGGCGCCCCTATCTCCTCGGTAGCCGCCTTGTACGCGGCGTAGAGCTTGCGGTAGTCGTGCCCGCCACGGGGCAAGGTCTGCAGCTCCGCGTCCGACAGGTGTTCCACGAGCTTGCGCAGGCGGGGATCGGGGCCGAAGAAGTTCTCGCGGATGTACGCGCCGGATTCGGTGGCGAGTGTCTGGAAGTCGCCGTCGAGCGTCGTGTTCATCTTGTGGAGGAGCACGCCGTCGACGTCACGCGCCAGCAGTTCGTCCCAGCGCCTGCCCCAGATGACCTTGATGACGTTCCAGCCGCAACCTCGGAGCAACGCCTCCAGCTCCTGGATGATCTTGCCGTTGCCCCTGACCGGCCCGTCGAGGCGTTGAAGGTTGCAGTTGACGACGAAAGTGAGGTTGTCGAGGCGCTCGCGCGCCGCGAGGCTGAGCGCGGCGCGCGTCTCCGGCTCGTCGAACTCGCCGTCCCCGACGAAGGACCACACCCGCGACTGGGTCGTGTCAGCAAGCTCACGGTGCACGAGATAACGATTGAAGCGCGCCTGGTATATGGCCGTCAGTGGGCCGAGGCCCATCGAGACCGTCGGGAACTCCCACCAGTCGGGCATGAGGCGAGGGTGCGGGTAGCTGGCCAGGCCCTTGCCACCGACCTCGAAACGGTAGTTGTCGAGCTCGTCGTCTCCCAGCCGACCCTCGACATACGCGCGGGCGTAGATGCCCGGCGAAGCGTGGCCCTGGAAGAACACCTGGTCGCCAGCCGTGCCATTGGCCTTGCCCCTGAAGAAATGGTTGAAGCCAACTTCGTAGAGAGACGCGGAGCTCGCGAAGGTCGAGAGGTGGCCGCCGATACCGGGATCGCGCATGTTCGCCCGCGTGACCATGACGGCCGCGTTCCAACGTATGTAGCGGCGAATCCGGCGCTCGAGGTCCTCGTCACCGGGGAACCAGGGCTCGGCTCGGGCCGGGATCGAGTTGATGTACGGGCTCGAGACGGTCGAAGGGAAGCCGACCTGGTTGGAGCGCGCTCTCTCGAGCAGCTTCATCAGGAGGAACTGGGCGCGCGGCCGGCCGCCCACCTCGACGACGGCATCGAAGGAGTCCAGCCACTCGGCGGTCTCCTCGGGATCAATATCGGGCAGCTGATATGAGAAACCATCGATGATCACGCCACCAGTCTCGCGCCCACAGAGCGGCTTTCCGGCCGCGTAAGTCCAAGAATCGCTCGAGCCGGGTCATCGGGCCGTCCGACGGGCCGCAAGCAGGCACCCGATGCCCAACAGGACCAGGCAGAATGACTCCGTGACGCTGTTCGAGGATCTAAATCCTGCCACCGTGGTGTTCACCGATGGCGCGTGTGTCGGCAACCCCGGCCCGGGCGGATGGGCGTGGGCGGTCTCCGACGAGGACTACGAGAGCGGGCACGCGGAGAAGACGACCAATCAGCGCATGGAGGTCACCGCCGTTCTCCGAGCCCTCGGCGCCATCAGCGGTCACGTTCATGTCGTGAGCGACTCCACCTACGTCGTCAACTGCTTCAGCCAACGATGGTGGGCGGGATGGCGCGCGCGGGGGTGGAAGAATTCCCGCGGCGAGCCGGTCGCGAACCAGGACCTGTGGCGCCCGCTCATCGACGAGGTCGTCGATGCGAGGCGCGGCCAGATCAAGCTGAGCTGGGTGAAGGGACACTCCGGCGACCCCATGAACGAGCTCGTCGACAGGCTCGCGGTCGAGGCCGCCCGCTTCCAGCGGGGGGCGCGCGCTGGCTGAGCCGCAATCGACTCCGCTTACTCGCGTCCGGAGTTCCAGATAATCTCCAACGTGATGCGATATGTAGAAGTAGGTGGAGAGAAGGTCTCGGCGATCGGCCTGGGCGCCTGGCAATTCGGGTCGAGAGAATGGGGATACGGCTCCCATTACGCCGAGCACGACGCCGTCGACATCGTCCATCGTGCCCTCGATCTCGGCATGAACCTCATAGATACCGCGGAGATCTACGGTTTCGGCCGCTCCGAGCGGATCGTCGGCCGCGCGATCGCGGACCGGCGGGCGGAGGTGTTCCTGGCTTCCAAGGTCCTCCCGATCTTTCCCGTGCGGACGGTCGTCGCCCGGCGGGCGGCGGGGAGCGCACGTCGACTCGGCGTCGCCCAGATGGACCTCTATCAGCTCCACTGGCCGAACCCGGTGGTCCCCCTCACCGAGCAGATGGCGGCGATGCAGGGCCTCCAACGCAGCGGCGAGATCCGCCACATAGGGGTGAGCAACTACTCCCTCGAGCGCTGGCAGGCCGCGGAGGGCGCCCTCGGTGGACCGGTCTTGTCCAACCAGGTCCGGTTCAACCTCGTAGACCGTCGGCCACTCAAAGCTTTGACCGAATGGGCGGCGGCGAACGACCGTGTGGTGATCGCGTACAGCCCGCTCGCGCAGGGTCTGCTGTCGGCGCGTTATGACTCGGGGCACCGCCCGACGGCGATGCGCGCGAAGTCGGCCGCCTTCCTGCCAGAGAACCTCGACCGTGCCCGGCTGCTGCTCGACGCTCTGCGCGAAGTCGCCGCCCGCCATGACGCCACGGCGTCTCAGGTGGCCCTGGCCTGGCTGATCGGCCATCCGAACGTCGTCGCCATACCGGGTGCCAGCACGGTCGCGCAGCTGCAGCGCAACGCCGAGGCCGCCGACCTCGATCTCACCGCCGAGGACGAGCATCGGCTCCTGGACGCTGCCGAGGCGTACCGTCCTCTCCACGGGATGGCGGCTGTGCCCTCACTCGTGAAGATCCGGGCTTCGAGAACCGGTCGCAGACCGTAGCGGCACCGGATCGGGGGCCCGAACGGGGGGCGTAGTGGACGAGCAGCTGACCTGGAAGGACGCGACGGCGCAGGCTGGACTTGTCCGGTGTGGCGAGATGTCCCCGCTCGAGCTCGTCGACGCGGCCATCGAGCGGATCGGCCGATGCGATCCTGCGCTGAATGCTGTCATCCACCGCCAGTTCTCCACCGCCCGCACCCAGGCGGCCGGGGAGCTGCCCGACGGGCCGTTTCGGGGCGTGCCGATCCTGCTCAAGGACCTCGGAGCCCCACAGGCGGGAGAGCCCTACTGCGAGGGGACTTCCTTCGCGAAGGCTGCCGGCTATCGCGCCGAGCGGGACAGCTTCCTCGTCCAGCGGTTCAAGAAGGCGGGCTTCGTGGTGCTCGGTCGTACGAACACCCCCGAGCTCGGGACGGCGATCACCACCGAGCCGCTCGCGTTCGGGCCGACGCGCAACCCCTGGAGCACCGAGCACTCGAGCGGCGGCTCGTCGGGCGGCTCGGCGGCAGCTGTCGCGTCCGGCATGGTGGCCGTCGCCCACGGCAATGACGGCGGTGGTTCGATCCGCATCCCGGCGAGCTGCTGCTCGCTCTTCGGTCTGAAGCCGAGCCGGGGCCGCGTGAGCAAGGGTCCGGTAGGGGGCGATTCCTGGAACGGCTTCTCCGTCGACCACGTGCTCGTGCGGACCGTTCGCGACTCGGCAGCGGTCCTGGACCAGATCGCCGGTTACCGGCCGGGTGACACGTTCGCCGCGCCGCGGCCTGCCCGGCCGTTCTCACAAGAAGTGGGCGCCAACCCCGGCCGGCTCCGGGTCGGTCTCCTCGATGACACCGTGCAGGCGGGTTTTCGGGCCGATCCGGAATGCTCGCAGGCGGTGCGGCTCGCGGGCCGGCTGCTCGAGTCGCTCGGCCACGAGGTGGAGATCGCCCACCCGGCCTCGCTCGCCGAGCCCGAGTTCCAGCGCCACTTCCTCGTCGTCGTGGCGACCGCCGTGGCCGTGGCGTTGACCGAATGGTCGCAGCTCCTGGGCAGGCAAGTCTCGGCCGAGGAGTACGAGCCGGCCAACTCGCTGCTGGCGGCTCTCGGCCGGTCCACCACCGCCCCTGACTATCTCGAGTCCGTCCTCTGGCTCGAGGGCTTCCGGCGCCGCACCATCGCCTTCTGGTCCGAGCAGGGCTTCGACCTCCTCTGCACTCCGGTGCTGGCACAGCCCCCGGCCCGGCTCGGCGAGCTCTCCGACCCGGTGAACGGCGCGGTCAAGGAGTCCGAGACGCTCCAGTTCACCGCTCAGTTCAACGTCAGCGGCCAGCCGGCCGCCTCGCTGCCGCTTCACTGGACGCCGGGAGGGCTGCCGATCGGGGTGCAGCTCGTCGCCGACTTCGGGCGGGAGGACGTTCTCATCCGCGTCTCGAGCCAGCTCGAGGAGGCAAGTGGATGGGCGGACCGCAGGCCGGCCGTGCGCGCGTGACCGCCTCGATCGCACCTGCTGCAAGGCGATTCTGGCTCGGAACGCGAAATGGTGACTAGTCTGCCTACTCTCAATGGCCCACCGTCTCTCCCACCTTGACACGCTCGCGTCTGAGGCGATCCACATCATTCGTGAAGTGGTCGCCGAATTCGAGCGGCCTGCTCTCCTGTTCTCCGGCGGCAAGGACTCCGCAGTGCTGCTCCATCTGGCCGCCAAGGCCTGCCGGCCGCAGCGCCTCCCGTTCCCGATCGTGCACGTCGATACCGGGCACAACTTCCCCGAGGTCCTCGAGTACCGCGATCAGCAGGTGAACAAGCTCGAGGTTCGGCTCGTCGTCGGCTCGGTACAGGAGGACATCGACCGCGGCTCGATCGTCGAGCAACCGGTGCCCGGCGCCACCCGCAACCGGCTGCAGACCTTCACCCTGCTCAGGGTGCTCGAGGAGAACCGCTATGACGCGGTCTTCGGAGGGGGACGGCGCGACGAGGAGAAGGCAAGGGCCAAAGAGCGGGTGTTCTCGCTACGCGACGAGTTCGGCCAATGGGACCCGCGTGCGCAACGGCCGGAGCTGTGGGACCTCTACAACACGCGGCACAGGCCGGGGGAGCACTTCCGGGTCTTCCCGCTCTCGAACTGGACCGAGCTCGACATCTGGCAGTACGTCGACGAACAGCACCTCGAGCTACCCCAGATCTACTTCGCGCACAGGCGCACGGTCTTCCGCCGCACCGGCATGCTCCTCGCGGTCGGGCCCTGGACCCAGCCGCGTGCCGGCGTCGCGAGCGAGCAGCCCTTCGAGACGACCGTGCGGTACCGGACGGTCGGCGACATGACCTGCACAGCCGCTGTCGAGTCAACGGCGAGCACTCCCGCGGAGATCATCGTGGAGACCGCGGTCACGAGGGTGAGCGAGAGGGGCGCGACGCGCGCGGATGACCGTTTCTCCGACGCGGCCATGGAGGACCGCAAGCGGGAGGGCTACTTCTAGTGGAGCTGCTGCGTTTTGCGACCGGGGGTTCTGTCGACGACGGCAAGTCCACGCTCATCGGCCGCCTGCTCTACGACTCGAAGCAGATCTTCCAGGACCAGCTCGAGGCCGTGCAGCGCACGAGCGTGGCCAGGGGCGACGAGTACGTGAACCTTGCGTTGCTCACCGACGGGCTCCGGGCCGAGCGCGAGCAGGGGATCACGATCGACGTTGCGTACCGCTACTTCTCGACGCCCAAACGCAGGTTCATCATCGCCGACACGCCCGGTCACACACAGCACACCCGCAACATGGTCACGGGCTGCTCGACCGCCGATCTCGTCCTGCTGCTCATCGATGCCCGCGCCGGGGCGACCGAGCAGACCCGACGCCACGCCATGATCGCGTCGCTGCTCGGCATCCGCCACCTCGTGCTGTGCGTGAACAAGATGGACCTGGTCGGCTATTCGAAGGAGCGCTTCGAGGAGATCCGCGACGACTTCATCGGCTTCTCGGAACGCCTCCAGGTTTACGACCTCACCTGCATCCCGATCTCGGCGCTGGTGGGCGACAACGTCGTGGAGCGTTCGACCGAGATGCCTTGGTACGGTGGGCTCTCGCTCCTTGACCATCTCGAGACCGTCCACATCGCCTCTGACCGCAACCTGATCGACCTGAGGTTCCCTGTCCAGCTCGTCATCCGGCCGATCTCGAGCGAGCACCACGACTTCCGCGGCTATGCCGGCAACATCGCGAGCGGCGTGCTCCAGGTGGGTGACGAGGTGGTCGCGCTCCCGTCCGGCTTCTCGAGCCACGTCGTGAGCATCGACGGCCCTGACGGCCCGCTCCCGGAAGCCTTCCCGCCGGAGTCGGTCGTCGTCCGGCTCGAAGACGACATCGACATCTCGCGCGGTGACATGCTGTGCCGGCCCAACAACCGGCCGAACGTGGGCCAGGACCTCTCGGCGATGATCTGCTGGATGGCGGAGAAACCACTGCGCGAAGGCGCGACGTTCGCGATCAAGCACACGACCCGGTGGGCGCGCGCGCGCGTTCGCTCGCTGCAGTACCGGCTCGACGTGAACGCCCTCCATCACGACAGCCGGGCCGCCGAGCTCGAGCTGAACGACATCGGCCGGATACATCTGCGCACGACCGCCCCGCTGTTCTACGACGAGTACCGCGACAACCGGGAGACCGGCAGCTTCGTGCTGGTCGACGAGCAGACCAACGCGACAGTCGCTGCGGGCATGCTGCGCCGGCCCACAGGCTGAGGTCCGGGCGCTTCTCCAAAAGGGGCTCGGCGTCCGCGTATCGGTGCCGCGGCTCGGCCCATTCGATGCCCGGAAGGCTTTAGGCTGAGCCCGAACGCCCAGCCGCGCGGGAGAGACGCGCGTCCGGCGGCAGGTGGCCGATCGGGCGTTTGGGTCATCGTTGAACCTAGGAGGTGGTCGGTCTGCCAGCGAACCAAGCTGAACCGGCGCAGTTCGACATAGTCGTCATCGGTGGCGGGCCCGGTGGGTACGCCACGGCTCTTTACGCGGGGGCCGCGGGACTGTCGGTGGCGGTGGTGGAAAAGGACAAGGTGGGCGGTACCTGCCTGCACCGGGGTTGTGTGCCCGCGAAGGAGTTCCTCGAGACCGCGACGGTGTTCCGCAGTGTCGAGGGGGCCAAGGAGTTCGGCATCCACGCGAGCCAACCCGTCGTCGAGTTCGCCATCAGCCAGGACCGTAAGAACCAGATCGTCGACCAGCTTTTCAAAGGGCTTTCGGGCCTGTTGCGCCAGCGCAAGGTCGCGGTCGTGCCAGGCGTTGGCCGTCTGCTCCCCGGCAAGGTCGTCGAGGTCACCGGGCCGGACGGAGCCGTGACGGCCTTGAGCGGGACCCACGTCGTGCTCGCTTCGGGCTCGGTACCGAGGACCCTTCCCGGTTTCGAAGTGGACGGCCGTTACGTTCAGACCTCGGACGAGTTGCTGGACCTGCGTGAGCTTCCGCGCTCTGTAGCGGTGATCGGCGGGGGAGCCATCGGTTGCGAGTTCGCCTCGATGCTGGCTGATCTCGGCGTGAGGGTCACACTTCTCGAGGCCCTGCCCAAGATCCTTCCCGGTTGCGACCAGGACGTGGCCAACGTGATCGTCCGGTCGTTCACCAAGCGCGGGATCACCGTGCGGACCGGCGTGGTGGTCACCGGGCACGAGCCCGGTGCCGATCACACCTCGGTCGTCTTCGAAGGCGGGGAGAAGCTCGAGGTCGAGACGATCCTGATGTCGGTCGGCCGCCGTCCGCTCTCCGACGCTCTGGTAGCCGAAGGCACGGGGGTCGAGATCGACGAGCGCGGTTATGTCCGCGTGGATGAGTGGATGAGGACGGGGGAGGCGGGAGTGTTCGCGGTCGGCGATCTCGTGGCGACACCGCAGCTGGCCCATGTCGGTTTCGCGGAGGCGATCCTCGCCGTGAAGCAGATCCTCGGCGAAAGGGCATTTCCTGTCGACTACGGCAAGGTCCCGTGGGCCATCTACTGTCATCCGGAGGTTGCTTTCGTGGGGATGACCGAGCAGGACGCGCTGGACGCGGGCATCGAGACCGTCACGAAACGAGACCCTTTCGGAGGCAACAGCCGCGCCCGCATCCTGGGCGAGACCGACGGGCTCGTGAAGGTGATCTGCGAGAAGACGCCGGATGGAGGGGCAGGACGCCTGCTCGGCGTGCACATGGCCGGCCCGTGGGTGACAGAGCAGCTGGGGCAGGCCTATCTCTCAGTGAACTGGGAAGCCACACCAGAGGAGATCTCGCCGTTCCTGCAACCACATCCGTCGCTGTCCGAAGCCTTCGGCGAGACTGTTCTGGCTCTCACGGGAAGGGGTCTCCACGTTGCCTGACATCACGATGCCGCAGCTCGGCGAGACGGTCACAGAGGGGACGATCATCCGCTGGATGAAGAAGGTCGGCGACGAGATCGCCTACGACGAGCCGCTTTTCGAGGTCTCGACCGACAAGGTCGACTCCGAGGTCCCCTCGCCGGCGTCGGGCTACCTCGCAGAGATCCTCGTAGCTGAGGGTGCGACGGTGGACGTCGGCACCAAGCTCGCCGTCGTCACCGACGAGGCTCCCTCGGGCAGCGTCCCGGCAGATTCGGCCGGTGCCCCGGCTGCCTTGGCGCCGGCACCAGCGCCTGCGACCGCACAGCGCGAGCCCGAGCCCGAGCCTGCGCCTGCGACTGCACAACGCGAGCCAGAGCCCGAGCCTTCTCCCTCGCCGGAAGAGGCGACTGAATCTGTCGGGACCAAGTCGAACGGAAAGGGGCTGGTGCTGTCTCCCGTCGTCCGGCAACTGGTCGGCGAGTACGGCATCGACCCGGCCTCGGTGCCTGGCACCGGCAAGGGTGGCCGGATCACCCGGGCGGACGTGCTCGCGTTCATCGACCGTCGCGCGGCCGGAGGCGGGGCGACGGTCGATGAGGCGAGCGCACCGGCTCGCGACGAGGCGCCAGCGAGCACGCCAGGATCGGCGCCAGTCGCGGCCGGCGCGCCAGCGACCCATTCGTACACGTCCGTCGCGGGAGCACGCGACGAGGTCGTGCCGTTCACGAACATCCGGCGCCTCACCGCCGAGCACATGGTCCGGTCGAAGGCGACGTCGGCTCACACCCTTGCAGTGATCGAAGCCGATTACGAGGGGATCGAGCGGGTTCGCAAGGCGCACAAGGACCGGTTCCGCGACGAGGAGGGGATCGGTCTCACCTACCTTGCCTTCATCGCTCGCGCCCTGGTCGAGACGTTGCGCGACTACCCGCAGTTGAACGCGTCCGTCGGTGACGACGCGCTCGTCATCCACCGGGACGTCCACCTCGGCATCGCAGTCGATCTGGGACAGCGGGGGCTCATCGTGCCCGTAGTCCGCCACGCCGAGGGTCAGTCGCTCCGGGGGCTCGCCCGCGCCATGGCTGATCTCGCCGAGCGAGCCCGCACGCGCAAGCTCGCGGCCGACGACATCGTCGGTGGGACGTTCACCATCACGAATCCAGGCCCGTTTGGCACGTTCTTGACTGCGCCGATCATCAACCAACCACAGGTGGCGATCCTCTCGACCGATGGGATCAAGCGCCGCCCTGTCGTGATCACCGCGCCCGATGGGACCGAGGCGGTCGGGATTCATTCGGTGGGCCTGCTCGCGCTCTCTTTCGACCACCGCGCCGTCGACGGAGCGTACGCGTCGGCATTCCTTCACGAGCTGGCCCGGGTCATCGAGTCGCGCGACTGGGAAGCCGAGCTTTGAGCGCTAGCGGCCGGGAGCTGCGCGTCCGCTGGCTCGGGCGTGTCCGGTATCGGGATGCCCATGTCCTGCAGCAAGCCTTGTACAAGGCGTGCGGAGCGGAGTACCTGCTCCTCCTCGAGCACCCACACGTGTACACCCTCGGCGTGCGCGCGGTGGCCGGGCACGTCCTCGTGGATCCGGAGTCGGTCGGCGCGGAGCTCGTGCACGCCGATCGTGGCGGCGACGTCACCTACCACGGGCCCGGTCAGCTAGTCGGCTACCCGATCCTCAATGTCCCGATGGGGCTGCGCGCCGTGCCTGCGCATGTGCACGCGATCGAGCAGCTCGTCATCGATGCCATCGGTGACCTCGGGCTTCGGGGAGCGGGACGGCTCGAGGGCTATCCAGGAGTCTGGATGGATCCCGACGGACCCGAACCGAAGAAGCTCTGTGCCGTCGGGGTGAGGATCGACCGGGGACGGTCGATGCACGGCTTCGCCTTGAACGTCGAGCCTGACCTTTCCATGTTCGGGCACATCGTCCCTTGCGGCCTGGCCGATCTGGGTGTGACCTCGCTCGCCGCTGAGGGCGTGAACGTGTCGATGCGCGACGTCGTCGAGGCGATCGTGCGCCGTGCGCCCGATCAGCTCGTCCCAGGCGCGTCCATCGAGCGTCAGGATGCGTCTTGGTGGCCGGGCCCTGCGCGGACCGTGCCACACCTTGGCGCCGCGGACGGAGGGCCGCGCTCGACGCGCGCGCTCGATCGCCGGCTGCTCGACGCGGGAGTCGATCTCGAACAAGGGGTGGCGATCTCGAGTCCCAAGCCCGAGTGGGCGCGCGCTCAAGCCCGAATCGGCCCAGAGCTGATTCGACTTCGCTCGACGATGCGCGAGCTCGATCTGGTGACCGTCTGTGAGGAAGCCGGGTGCCCGAACATCTTCGAGTGTTGGGCTGACGGCACCGCGACGTTCATGATCAACGGTGAGCGCTGTACGAGAGCTTGTGGTTTCTGCCTGATCGACACGAGGCGGCCGCTTCCCCTCGATCCGGGCGAGCCCGATCGCGTTGCCGAGGCGGTCGCCCGCATGAAGCTGACACACGCAGTCGTCACGGCCGTGGCGCGCGACGACCTCGCCGATGGCGGGGCGCTGGCCTTCGCCGAGACGATCGCCGCCGTTCGTCGCCGCAGTCCTGGTACCACTGTCGAGGTCCTCATCCCAGACTGCAAGGGCGACGAGGCAGCCCTCAACGTCATCTTCGATTCCCGTCCTGACGTACTGAACCACAACCTCGAGACCGTCAACCGGCTCCAGCGTGCGGTCCGCCCCTCGGCTTCCTACGCGCGAAGCCTGTCGGTGCTCGCCCGCTCGGCATTGGCCGGATGTACGACGAAGTCGGGCATCATCCTCGGCATGGGTGAGACCGTGTCCGAGGTGGTGGCAGCGCTCGGCGATCTTCGTGCCGTGGGAGTCGAGATCGTGACGCTGGGCCAGTACCTGCGCCCGACCGCAGCGCACCTGCCGGTGGCCCGCTGGTGGGCCCCGGCCGAGTTCGACGAGCTGGCGGCGACGGCCCGGGCGATGGGCATTGCGCACGTCGAAGCGTCGCCGCTGACACGCTCGAGCTACCACGCAAAGCGCGCGGTCGTCGCATCGAACGTTGCGGCTGCAGTGCCGAAGACAGCGCAGGTGTCGTGAGCGTCGCCAGCCCGCTCGATCCACCGATGGACGCTTGCCTCGCGAGGGCGGCGCGTTTGGCGCGCGTGCGGGACCGCATGAGGGAAATGGATGTTGACGCCCTTCTCCTCTCGCTCGGGGCTGACCTTCCGTGGCTGACGGGCTACGAGGCCATGCCGCTCGAGCGGTTGACGATGCTCGTTCTTCCGGTCGACGACCAAGCGACCCTCGTCGTTCCCGAGCTCGAGGCGTCACGCGTGGACCACGATCCGCGTTTGTTCGAGATGCGCCCTTGGGCAGAGCACGAACAACCCACCGAAGTCGTGGCGGCACTGGTCGGTCGCAGGACGCGGCTCGCCGTCTCGGACCGCTGCTGGGCTTCGCACCTGCTCGAGCTGGAGCGTTCGATCCCACGCGCGCATTGGCGCAGCGCGAGAGAGGTTGTCGGCCTGCTACGGGCGGTGAAGGACGCCCACGAGGTCGCCGCGCTGCGCGCCGCGGGGACGGCTGCGGACGCCGTGGCGGCGGCGCTGTTGGGCGGCGAGATCGCCCTCATCGGGAGAACCGAGGCCGAGGTCTCCGCTGATATCTCGACCCGGCTCCGCGATGAAGGCCATGAGCGTGTCAATTTCGCCATCGTCGGGAGTGGCCCCAACTCCGCCAGCCCGCACCACGAGCCTGGCCCGCGCGTCATCGGCAGGGGCGAGGTCGTCGTGTGCGATTTCGGTGGTTCTCTCCGCCTCGGCGACGGTGTCGGCTACTGCTCGGACATCACCCGCACGGTGGTGACGGGAGAGCCTGAAGCGGAATTCCTCGAGCTGTTCGAGGTTCTGCACTTCGCGCAAGCGGCCGCGGTGGCGGCCGCGGTGGTCGGCACGCCGTGCGAGCAGGTCGATCATGCCGGGCGGGAATTGATCGCCGCCGCCGGCTACGGCAAGTCCTTCATCCACCGCATCGGGCACGGGATCGGGATCGAGGAGCACGAGGACCCCTACATCGTCGCCGGGAACCCGACGCCGCTCGTTGCCGGCCACGCCTTCTCGGTCGAGCCGGGCATCTACCTGAACGGACGTTTCGGGGCCCGCATCGAGGACGTCGTGATCGCGACCGACGACGGTCCGCTTGCCTGCAATCAAGCCGACCATCGCCTGGCGGTGGTCGAGGCCTGAGCGAGTAGTGGTCCGCTCGAACGGTCAGCTCGCTCGTGGCGAGCCGGGCGTCGGTTCGCTTCCCTGCCCGAGCACGACGCCATCTTGAAGGCGATCCAGGCGAACCTGCTCACGAGTGTCTGTTTCGTGCGGTCGTCACCTTGAACCTGGCCTGTCCCGGGTATCACGCAACAGATCGCATGATCGAGCTCGGCTTCACCAGCAGCGGGCGCCCGGCGGCGATCCGGCCGACTTCGGCAAGGTGGTGGCTTTCCTGTGCTCGCAGGCGGCCGCCAACGTGAAGGGCGCGAGGATCGTCGTCGACGGCGGGGAGTCTCTCGCCCTCTGAGCGTGTGTCGTTGTCATCCGACCGCAGGAGCGGACCGATAACCTGCGGTTATGCAAGGCACCGACGTGGGAAGGAAACGTCAATGACTGTCCCATCGTCCCTCTACCGGCTCACCGGCGAGCCGGCTCCGCCCTCCCCGGTGCTCGTAGTCGCGCTCGATGGATGGGTCGATGCCGGTCTCGCCGGTGGGACTGCCATGGCGAGCCTGCTCGAGGCCGTCGAGACTTGGCCGTACGCGGTGTTCGACTCCGAGGAGCTGCTCGACCAACGTGCCCGCAGGCCGAAGCTCAAGATCGTCGATGGCATCAACGACGGGATCGAATGGCCGCAAGTGATCCTCAGCGTCGGGGCCGACCGACTCGGCTCGGGCATTGCGATGCTTGCCGGTCCCGAACCTGACATGCACTGGCGGTCGTTCTCCGATGCCGTCGCCGAGCTCTCTACCGCCCTCGAGGTCAGGCTGATGGTGGGATTCGGCGGCTTTCCCGCCGCTGCTCCGCACACGCGGCCGGTGAAGCTCGCGGCGACAGCCTCCAGCGGCCAGTTGGCCCAGAAGATCGGGTTCATCCCGGGCGCCATCGATGTCCCGGCTGGGATTCAGGCGGTCATCGAGCGTGCATGCTCGAAAGCAGGGATCCCCTCTGTCGGACTGTGGGCACGTGTGCCGCACTATGTCGCTGCGATGCCGTTTCCCGCGGCGTCGGCCGCCTTGCTGGATGGTCTCGCGATCCTGACAGGCCTCGTGATCGATTCCCACCAACTTGACGAAGCTGCCGACGCGGCACGCAAGAAGGTCGACGAGCTGATTGCCCAGAGCAGCGAACACCTGGAGATGGTTCGCCAGCTCGAGCTGCAGATCGACGAGCTCGAGGGGACTCCCGTGGTGCTCGACGACCGGGTCGTCCCCTCAGGAGACGAGATCGCAGCAGAGCTCGAGCGGTACCTGCGTGGCCAGTGAGGGCACGGCGGCCGTGCTGTTGCGCTAAGTTACGAAAGCTGATGACATAAGTCATCATTAGTGCTGTTCGCGACGATGGGGGACTGCGATGAATGTGACCGACGAGCTTCTGCGCAACAACGAGGCCTACGCCTCGTCGTTCGACAAGGGCGCCCTGCCTCTGCCGCCGGGCAAGAAGGTGGCGGTGCTGGCCTGCATGGACGCGAGGTTGAACCCCTACGGGGTGCTCGGCCTGAAAGAGGGCGATGCTCACGTAATCCGCAACGCCGGTGGCGTCGTCACAGATGACGAGATCCGCTCGTTGGCGATCTCCCAGCGGCTGCTCGGTACCGAGGAGATCATCCTCGTCCATCACACCGACTGCGGAATGCTCACCTTCACCGACGACCAGTTCAAGAAGCAGATCCAGGACGAGACCGGCATCAAGCCGCCGTGGGCGGTCGAAGCTTTCGGGGATCTCGACGAGGACGTTCGCCAGTCGATCGCCCGCATCAAGGCGAGCCCGTTCATTCCGAAGAAGCACTCGGTTCGGGGATTCGTCTACGACGTGTCGAACGGGAGGCTGCGTGAAGTCATCTAGGGCTGAGGTGGTGGGTATCTGGCAAGCGCCGGCCTCGTCGAGACCGGGAAGGACTCGACGAGGCCGCTTCCAAGACTGGATCACAAGGGGAGGACAAAGGACCTTCGCATCCAGTGTTTGTGCGTCGATGCCCGCGATCCCGCATCCATTGCGAGCTTCTGGGAGTCCGTGCTCGGGTCCGGCCGCCGGGAAGGCCGGGCTTCCGCCTGTCGGGCGGCTCACGGCACCGATCGGTGCATGCCCTCCCGTGCGGTAAGCACCGACGCGGCTGCGCGGACGAGGGCTTCGAACACGGACGTGTCGTCGTCTGCTTCGGCGTGCCACTGCACGCCGACAAGGAAGGACCTTGCCGGGCTCTCGACCGCCTCGATCGTGCCGTCATCGGTCCACGCGACTGCCGAAAGGTCACCGGCGAGACGCTCGATGGCCTGGTGATGATGGGTCGGCACGTATCGTTCGTCCCAGCCGAGCACCTTGTGGAGCAAGCTGCCCTCCGCGACTCGGACAAGATGCTTGGACATCGCGCCCGGCGTCGGGCTGTGCTCCTCATGGCCGACGACGTCAGGGAGGTGCTGGATGAGCGTGCCGCCGTGAGCGACATTCAGCAGTTGCATTCCTCTGCAGATGGCGAGCACCGGCAAACCTGAACCTTCCGCCGCGCTGAGAAGTGCGACCTCACGTTCGTCGCGCTGAAAGCGCGGCGGCTGGGATCGAGGATGCGGTTCGGCGCCGTAACGCGCTGGGTCGACATCGGGGCCACCTGTGAGCAGCAGGCCGTCGAGGCGCCGAACGAGCGAGTCGAGAGTGTCTTCGGGCTGCTCGTGGACCGGGAGGATGACCGGGTTCGCGCCCGCTTCGGCAAGGGACCGCACGTAATCGGCCGGAACCAGCGAGGCCTCCGTGTGCCACGAGCCCCACGACGCCTTCTCGTGGTAAGCGGTTATCCCGATCACGGGGCGTTCGCGGCCCGCGGAGCTCGTCACAGCGGCGTCACGTACGCGGCGCTGATGCCTCCGTCGACGAGGAAGGTGCTGGCCGTGATGAACGACGCGTCATCGGACGCGAGGAAGCATGCGGCTGCCGCGATCTCTTCCGGCTCTGCGAAACGGCCCATCGGGATGTGCACGAGACGGCGCGCAGCGCGCTCGGCGTCCTTGGCGAACAGCTCCTGGAGGAGCGGCGTGTTCACCGGTCCGGGGCACAGGGCGTTGACACGGATTGACTGGCGGGCGAACTGCACGCCGAGCTCGCGCGACAGCGAGAGCACGCCGCCTTTCGATGCGGTGTAGGAGATCTGGGATGTCGCGGCGCCCATGAGCGCGACGAACGACGCGGTGTTGACGATGCTCCCGCCACCGTGTTCGAGCAGTATCGGGATCGCTGCCTTGCAGCACAGGTAGACGCTGGTCAGGTTCACGTCTTGCACGCGGCGCCAGGCGTCGAGCTCTGTCTCGAGGATCGAGTCGTCGTCGGGAGGTGAGATCCCGGCGTTGTTGAAGCAGATGTCGAGCGTGCCGAACCGGTCGAGTGCAGCCTTGTACATCCCAGCCACGCTGCCGGGATCGGTCACGTCCGCGTGGACGTACAGCCCACCGACCTCGTCCGCGACGGCGTTGCCCGGAATGTCGGCGAGGTCGGCCACAACGACGTGAGCCCCTTCTCGCGCGAACCTGATGGCACTCGCGCGGCCGATGCCGCTCGCCGCACCCGTGATGACGGCTACCTTGCCGTCGAGCCTTCCCGACATTGTCTTTCCCCGATCCTTAGGTGCTTAGCAGGGGTGGGAGCTGCGACGATCAGCTCCCGGTCGCGATGAAAACGTTCTTCAGCTCGGTGAACGCCTCGAGAGCGTCGGGTCCGAGCTCGCGCCCGATGCCGGAGCGCTTGAAGCCGCCGAACGGTGTCCAGTAGCGGACAGAGGAGTTCGAGTTCACGGAGATCGCGCCGGTCTCGACCGCCCGCGCGACCCGGAAGGCGCGCCCGACGTCGCGGGTCCAGATCGAGCCCGAGAGACCGTATGGCGTGTCGTTCGCGATACGGATCGCATCCGCCTCGTCTTCGAACCGCAGCACCGCGACCACTGGGCCGAAGATCTCCTCTCGGACCGCTGGCGAATCCGGCGAAACCGGCACCAGGACAGTCGGCGGATACCAGAAACCGGCACCCTCCGGTGCGCTTCCCCGGAAGGCGACCGGGGCGTCGTCGGGCACGAAGGCGGATACGGTCGCCCGTTGCTCGGCACTGATGAGCGGCCCCATCTCGCTCTTTTCATCGGAGGGATCGATGACACGCACGGCTTTGACCGCTGCTTCGAAGTGCTCCATGAAGCGCTCGTACGCGCTTGCCTCCACGAGGATGCGCGAACGCGCGCAGCAGTCCTGGCCCGCGTTGTCGAATACCGCGTAGGGCGCCGCTGCCGCCGCGGCCTCGAGGTCGGAGTCGGCGAAGATGATGTTGGCACTCTTGCCGCCAAGCTCGAGGGTCACCCGCTTTACCTGCTCGGAGCAACCGGCCATGATCGCCTGGCCGACCTCGGTCGAGCCCGTGAAGCAGATCTTGCCGACAACAGGATGGGTGACGAAGCGCCAACCTACGACCGAGCCGCGGCCTGGCAAGACCTGGAACACGTGCTCCGGGATTCCGGCTTCGAGGGCCAGTTCGCCGACGCGGATCGCCGTGAGCGGAGTTAGGTCGGCCGGCTTCAGAACGACCGTGTTGCCTGCGGCAAGTGCCGGGCCGAAGCCCCAGGAGGCGATCGGCATCGGGAAGTTCCAGGGCACGATGATCCCCACGACCCCGATCGGCTCACGGAAGGTGACATCCACGCCACCGGGCACTGGGATCTGACGCCCGAACAGCCGCTCGGGTGCTCCTGCGTAGTACGCAAGCACGTCGCGGACGTTGCCCGCCTCCCAGCGGGCGTTCGAGATCGTGTGACCCGAGTTCGCGACCTCGAGCCGTGCCAGTTCCTCGTTGGCCCCGTCCACGGCCTCGGCAAAACGCCGGAGCAGACGGGCGCGATCGCCTGGTGAGACAGCCCGCCAGGCCGGCAGCACGGCCGCAGAGCGGGCGATCGCTTCGTCGGCGGCTTCCCCGCCGATCTGGGTGATGGTCGCGATTATCTCCTCGGTGGCGGGGTTGACAACCGCACGTTCGGTGTTCACAGGCGTTCGAACCCCCTGTAGCGCTCCCAGTCGGTGACGGCCGAGTCGAACGCGTCGAGCTCGACTCGTGCCATGTTCGTGTAGTGGTCGACGACCTCGGCACCGAAGGCGTCGCGGGCGACGGGGCTCGTGGCGAACAGGTCGGCTGCCTCCCGGAGCGTGGTCGGCAGCCGCGGCTTGTCCGAGTCATAGGCGTTGCCAACGAACTCGGGCTCGAGCTCCAGGCCCTCCTCGATCCCGTACAGGCCGCCCGCGACGATCGCAGCCAGTGCCAGGTAGGGGTTCACGTCCCCACCGGGCACTCGGCACTCGACGCGCAGTGCGGACGGCTCATGGCCGACGACGCGGAGCGCGCAGGACCGGTTGTCACGGCCCCAGGCTAGTGCGGTCGGTGCAAACAACCCGGGGGTAAAGCGCTTGTAGCTGTTGACGTTCGGCGCGACCAACAGGGTCAACTCGCGCAGCGAGGCCAGCAGTCCTGCGATGAACTGCTCGAATACCTTCGAGAACCCGTGGCTCTTGTCACCGGAGAACACGGGTTGATCCGAATCGTCCCGGAGCGAGATGTGGATGTGGCAGGAGCTGCCCTCCCGGGCGTCGTACTTCGCCATGAAGGTGAGACTGCAGCCCTCCTGGGCCGCGATCTCCTTGGCTCCCGTCCTGAACAGGGAGTGCTCGTCGGCCTTGGAGACGAGACCCGTGTACCGGAACGCGATCTCGTGCTGGCCGAGGTTGCATTCTCCCTTTGCGGACTCAACCCACATGCCCGCCCCGCCCATCTCGTTGCGGATCCGTCGCAAGAGCGGCTCCACCCGGCCCGTGCCGAGGAGCGAGTAGTCGACGTTGTACAGGTTCGCCGGGGTGAGGTTCCGATATCCAGCCTGCCAGGCATCTTCGAAAGTGTCGTTGAAGACGATGAACTCGAGCTCGGTGGCGGCCAGAGCGTGCCAGCCGTGCACCTCCAGGCGCTCGGACTGGCGCTGGAGGATTTGGCGCGGTGACACGACCACTGGAGTGCCGTCGGCCCACTCCACGTCAGCCACACAAAAAGCCGTGCCGGGATGCCATGGAAGCAGCCGTATCGTCGACAGATCGGGCGCCATGACGAAGTCGCCGTAACCGCGCTCCCACGAGGCCATCGCGTAGCCAGCGACGGTGTTCATCTCGACATCGACTGCGAGCAGGTAGTTGCACCCCTCGGTTCCGCGGGTCACCACTTCGTCCAGGAAGTGGGCGCCAGCGAACCGTTTTCCCTGCAGTCGTCCCTGCATGTCGGTGATCCCTACGACCACCGTGTCGATGTCACGGGAAGCGACAAGCTTCGCCAGCCGGTCGACCGTAAGGCCTGGCGAGGCGTCGCTCAACTGATCTCCCCCAATTCATGCACGCCGTTGGTGAACTCGGCGTACTTGAACGAGTCGCCGTTGACCGAGGTGACGGTTGGCAGCATGAACAACGAGGAAGGGGCGGCAAGGTTGAAGGCGAACACGACCTAGAACCATATGTCGCCCGCTGGTGTCCTCGCACACAGATTGATGTGGCGCCCCAGACGGTGGCCTGGCTCGGCCCGGTCCCGGCTCAAGGCATGCGGCATCCGAGAGTTCGTGGCGACCGAAGCCATACCGCAGAAGGCCTGCGCCATGGACGCGATCACCGGCAGAGCTCGGCGCTGGGTCGGCAGACGACGCTGGGCTTGATGAGCATCGGGGCGAGCTCCCGGGTGGCGGAGAACCGACTGCGGCCGCCGGTCAGGGGATGATGTTGACGAGCCGCGGGGGCTTTGCGATGACTCGTGCCGGCAAGGCGCCGCCCAGGGCCTCCTGGACTCTCGGTGACGCCAGGGCCATCTCGGTGGCAGCTTTCTCCGAGATGTCGCGCTCGACCTCGATCCGGTCCTTCAACTTGCCACTTACCTGCACGACCATCGTCATCTTCCGCTCGGTCAGCAGGCGCACGTCCGCGACCGGCCATGGTCGGGTGTGCACATTGTCACCGTGGCGGCGTTCGTAGGCCTCGGCCGCGAGATGCGGGGCAAATGGGGCCAGAAGCTCGAGAAGTGTGTCGGTCGACTCTTCGATGACAGCCCGGTCCGTACCTGATCGAGCGTGGCGGGAGATGGTGTTGCTCAGCTCCATGCACGCCGCGACCGCAGTGTTGAACGAGTAGCGCTCGATGTCGGCGGTCACGCGCGCAATGGTGTGGTGAACGGCCCGCTTCAGTTCGTGGCTGTCACCGGCCGCGTTGTCTTTCGCTGGATGATCTGGCTGTTCCGGAGCGTCGGTCGCGAGTCGCCAGACCCTGCCGAGGTAGCGGGAGCAACCTTCGAGGATCTCCTCGGTCTGCTCATTCCAGTCGACGTCGTCAACGGGTGGGCCGATGAACAAGTGAAGCAGCCGCAGCGAGTCAGCCCCGACCTTCGCGAAGTAATCGTCGGGGGACACGACGTTGCCCTTGGATTTCGACATCGCCCGGCCGCCGAGGCGGATCATGCCCTGGCAGAACAACTGCGCGAAAGGCTCGCGCACCTCCTTCGGGCCGAGGCCGGTGTCGGCGAGAGCCCGCGTGAAGAAACGGGCGTACAGCAAGTGCAAGATCGCATGGGTGATCCCACCGATGTACTGGTCGACCGGCATGAAGTGGCGGGCCGCTCCGACGTCGACGGGTCCTGTCTCATCGCGGGGATTGCAAAAGCGCAGGAAGTACCACGACGAGTCCACAAAGGTGTCCATCGTGTCGGTCTCCCGGAGCGCCGGGCCCCCACAAGTGGGGCAGGTAGTTTGCAGGAACCCCTCGTCGAAACGGAGTGGGGACTCGCCTGTAGGCCGGAACTCGACATCGTCGGGGAGAAGGATCGGGAGCTCCTCGGCGGGAACCGGCACGATTCCGTGAGTGGGGCAGTACATCACCGGGATCGGGCAGCCCCAGTATCGCTGCCGGCTGATAAGCCAGTCGCGCAGCCGGTAGTTGACCTTGCCTGAGCCGATTCCGAGCTGCTCGAGGAACTCGATTGCCAATCGCTTCGCGGTCGGGACGTCAAACCCATCGAGGAAGCCACTGTTGATCTTGAGGCCGTCACCCGAGTAGGCACCCCCGGTGAAGCCATCGGGCGGTTCGACGGTGCGCACTATAGGCAGGCCGTACGCCTCGGCGAACGCGAAGTCACGCTCGTCCTCGGCGGGCACAGCCATGATTGCCCCGGTGCCGTAACCCATGAGCACGTAGTCCGCCACGTAGATCGGCACGAGCTCGTCGTTGAAGGGATTCACGCAGTAGCTGCCCGTGAAGGCGCCTCGCTTTTCGAGCGATCCTTCGGACGATTGGCGCTCGATGTCGGTGGCCCGCTGGGCACGGGCACACAGCCCGGCGACCTCGTCCTCGTGGGCGTCGGTCACGAGCTCAGCCACGAGCGGGTGCTCCGGTGCGAGCACGGCGTAGGTCATGCCGAAGCTGGTATCCGGGCGCGTGGTGAAAACCTCGATCTCGATCCCCGGCCGCCCGGCAACGGCCATACGGAACTGAGCACCTTCGGATCGACCGATCCAGTTGCGCTGCATCGTCTTGACGCGCTCGGGCCAGTCCAGGCCGTCGAGAGCATCCAGCAGCTCCTCGGCGTACTGGGTGATCCGGAGGAACCACTGCTCGAGGTTGCGGCGTTCGACGACGTCTGCGGAGCGCTCGCAGGTACCGTCGGCAAGGACCTGCTCGTTTGCGAGGACCGTGTGGCATCCGGGGCACCAGTTGACCGGCGCCTCGGCTCGGTAGGCGAGGCCCGCGCGGAGCAATTCGAGGAAGATGACCTGGTTCCAGCGGATGTAGTCGGGGTCGTGGCTGCGCAGCTCGCGCCGCCAGTCGTAGACCGCTCCCAGCCGTCTTACCGACGCCGTGAGCTCCGCGATGCGTGCCTCGGTGTACACGCGCGGGTGGTCTCCGCCCTTTATGGCGGCGTTCTCCGCAGGCAGGCCGAACGAGTCGAAGCCGAAGGGGCTCAGTACGGCGTGGCCCTGCATCGTTCTGTGCCGGACCAAGACGTCGCCGAAGGTGTAGTTGCGGATGTGGCCCTGGTGGGCGGGCCCGCTCGGGTAGGGGTACATGCACAGCACGTAGTAAGGCGGTCGAGGGTCGTCGAGGTCGACCCGGTACGTGCCATCCTCGTCCCAACGGCGCTGCCAGCGCTCTTCAACCTCGCGAAAGTCGTATTCCGCCACGGGAACAGGTTAGTTGGCCGGTGTGGACCTCTCGGAGGAGCTGCGTGCAGGGACAGGCGAAGCTGAGGTGGCCCGATGCGCCCGGTCAGAGCCGAACGCGGACCACGCCCAGCCTGCATTCGTGGAAGCGGCGCCCAGCCGGGAGGCCAGCATCGGCCAGGTCGGATAGAGTGCTGGCGTCCTCGGGGGCGTAGCTCAGTTGGTAGAGCGCCTGACTGGCAGTCAGGAGGTTCGAGGGTTCGAGTCCCTTCGCCT
>OBLU010000312.1_pt1 | contig 47237 bp, 37 predicted proteins | sample 1518681 | NCBI WGS metagenome assembly OBLU01 (sample SAMEA3539304, study PRJEB22396) | soil metagenome | biome: tundra; feature: field; material: soil | place: USA | collected 2010-05 | depth 0.15 m
GGCTCGCGATACTCGTAGTACATCTTGAACTTTTCCTGCTCGTCGACGCTGTCAATGCATCGGCGGCTCTGGATGACGCCCTCTTCGAACATCAGATGGCGTGTCAGCTTGCGCAAGTCGGCGTTCTCGCTGATCCGTTCTGCAACGATGTGACGCGCACCTTCGAGCGCATCCTCTACCGTCGCCACTTCTCTCTCCGCGCTGACGAAGGTGGCAGCGAATTCATTCAGAGGCTGGCTCGTGGCCTGCTGATTCCAGAGGTAGTCGGCGAGTGGTTCCAACCCCCGGTCGCGGGCGATCGTAGCCTTCGTCCGGCGCTTGGGACGAAACGGTAGATAGAGGTCTTCCAGTTCCGCGCGATCGAAGGTGGCTTCAATCTTGGCCTTCAGCTCAGCGGTCAGCTTGCCCTGCTCCTGGATGGTGGCGAGGATGGTGGTGCGCCGACTCAGCAGATCCCGGAAGTAAGCCTGCTTCTCTTCGATGGCGCGAATCTGCACCTCGTCGAGATTGCAGGTGGCCTCCTTGCGATAGCGGGCGATGAAGGGCACAGTTCCGCCCTCATCAAGCAGGCCGATGACGGCGACGAGCGAGTGCATGGAGATGTTGAGGGAGGTTGTGATCTGGAGCAGTGCTTCGGGAGACAGTACCTTGGTATCGACCATTCTCTCCTATCGTAGCGGGAGAGCTTCTGGAAAACGGGTACGCGTGTAGAGCCAAAACGAAGACACTTTGAGCGAGCGCTTTATATGGAGCGGAACCGTGGGCGGGTGTTGAGGACGTTGAGAGTAGTCGACCAGCGCTCACTTGCAGACGATCAGGCCGTTCTTCCACAGTGCGAGCACGATATCCATCTGGCTATTGTGCGTTTTCTCAGGATCGTCCGTCACTGCCTGCCACAACGCACTTGTTGACCAGCTCTGCGTTCCTTCAGCCAGCAACGCGGCGGCACGGACTGCATAGGCCTTGTTGTCTTTCGATGACGTGTAGTGACCAGCGGGAATGCCCTTGACCAATCCCTCTTCACAGAGACCGAGAAAGGCCCCACGCGGACAGCCTTTCTTTCGCGCCGTCGGGCTAGTCGGATAGAGCACCTCCATCGCGCTCTCCCATCGAGCTACGGGACTGCTGTTTGTAGAAGACCCTTGCCGGGCTGCCATGAGTGCTGCTTCCCCGTACCTGTTTGCCATCGTGGACCCTCGCAATGCGCCGGACTTCACTCCTATTAGAGCACTCAGTCTGGCTATGGTGGATGCCTGGGGTCCGCTTCAGCCTTGACTCAGGCCGCATAGCTCACGACTGCTGCGCCAATGTAAGCAGTATCATCCGCTTCAGGTCCGCTTCGATCCTCGCGCCTTACTCATTCAGGGCAGCTTCTCAATCTGCTGCTGCACACGGCTGCGGAATTCCAGCGGATGCGCGACTTGGTCGAAGGGCTCAGGAGTCCCGCCCGTTCCGATCACCACAATCGTTCCATACCCCAGCATCCTGCCGAGAACCGTCTCGCTCACTTCGATGCTCTCCACCTTGTTTAGCAGCATTTCGATCGTCTTACGACCGACCAGGCCCGTTTTGATCACGACGCGGCGGTTCGTTAATGCCATTTCGGTCGCGTTCCGACGCACCGAGCCCATGAGGATCGCCACGACGCCGCAAACGATCAGCGCAACGCCGCCGCCTTCCATAATGTGCAAATTCCCGCTCTCAATTCCGGTCTGGCTGGCTGCGTAATAGAGCAGAAACGCGCCCGGCAGAGCGAGCAGCAAACACCCCAGGACAATGTGCCCCAGCATCACGATCCAGTGAAGCCGCGTCTCATAGATCACCGTTTCACCGGGAACCAGGTGCGAGTCTACGTAGCTCATTTTGCTCCTTCCCCGAATTGCTTATCTCGTAGGGAAACCTCGCGTCCATGGTAGCGCGAGCGGACACATACGGGCCGCTGATGGCATCAATGTTGGGGCTCGCCGTCGACGCAGGGCCTGCCGAGCTGTTTGAGGCGATCGAGGGTTGCGGCTGACGGGGCGGAGCGGCAGAGGGCTTCGTGGGCATCGGCGGCGTGTGGATGTTCCTTCGCGATGAGGTCGAGGAGCCAGTCGGTGGCCTCCCGCTGGCGGGTGAGAGCTACGGCGGAGAGAACTACAGCTCGGAACCATGGGTCCCGAGCCTTGGCAAATGTGGCATCTTCTCTATGTAATGCAGCTGACCCTGAGGGGGCATTCTGCCCATGGCCGCAAGGGCTTCTCGGTTCATGGCGACAACAACAAGCTCAATCACTCAGCGTCGCAGGGAGCATCATCATTCCCGATCGAAGAATTCGTATCGACATTGCAAAGAGCGGCATGCGAGACCTGCATGTGTATTTGTGACTGAACTGGTGGAGACGGAGAATCGCGCGTGCCTTGATTCGCTTGATACCCTCAGTTGCGCCGTCCGCCGAGGCGCGCGAAGAAGTTGCCTATTCGCTTCTCGCCACTGTACTGATCTGCCAGCAAACTCCATTCGGTTTTGACTGCGTCGCTGGCGAAGGGCAAGAGTTTTCGGTTGGCTGCTAACTGCGCTGCCGGATCTATCTGTGCTCCGGCAACCCTGGTTTCCTGTATGTGCTTGACCTGGCTTGTCAGTATCTGGTCGACAGCGGTTATTCTGCGGCGGGACAGTATCGTGTGCATCTGGCGCAGTAATGTCGAATCGTTGCTCTCATTGGCATCCAACGGCATTCCGGCCAGATTGCCGGATTCGAGGGCAGCATAGGAGCGTCCCAGAGCCTCCAATCCAGTCCACTCCTGCGTCCAGGCGTTCTGCGCACTACGCTGGAGCGCCTGGATTTCAGCGGAACCGGAAGCTGTGTTGGGAAGCGACTGAACTAGAGCGACTACCTGCTCGTGCATTGCGGCGTCGGCAAATGGCTTTATACGGCTGAGAGCTGCGGCCTGCTCTGCCTGGCGTTGTTCAATTACGAGTTGGGCCTGTTCCAGCATGCTCTGCAATCTTCGATCACTGTTTGATTTCGCGATCGGAGCGAGGAATTCGGCAAGATCCTCATACTTTTCTTCGGTGAGGAGTGTTTGAGCGGTCGCATAGGTTCGTGCGATTAGTCGCTGCTCTTCCTCGTGTTGAGACTCCTGGCGGGCATAGTCGAGCAGTTCGCCGATCTCGGGCGTGAGGACCGGGGGCTTGCATCGCTCGAGGATTTCGACAGCTTTTGTAAAATTACGTTGGGCGAGGGCTTCTCTTGCCTGGAGCAGAATAGCTGCCCTAGCCTCCTCGACCGTCATGTGTTCGATTCGCTGCTGGATTTTGGATTCGAGTGAAATGAGGCGTGGATCGCCGGGAACATCGATCAGCACACTTCTGACCTTTTCCAATGCTTTCAACGGAGCCGTATCGATGGCAATACTGCATTCCTTCACAGTCTGATCCACCAAGGCACTGGTTTGATACTCATGCACCGTACGATCAATCTGGGCCTGATAACGCAACAGGACTGCATCTGTTGGGGTTTTCTCCAGCGCCTGATGAATGCTCAGGGCTACGCGCTCCGCATCCTCGCGGGTTGTGGCTGCTGAGATTTGGTCTTCTATTTCATCGAGCAGTCGCCGGCGTTGCTGCTGAAATATCCCATCGTTCGCGGCGCAGGCGATTTCCTTGAGTTCCAGGCTGTCGGGGTCGATCGACTGGGCCTGATGGACCAAGTCCAGGACGCTCTCGTAGCTTTTTCGCTCGAGAGCATCCTTGGCGGTGCCAAGCAATTTCTTCAGTCTAGCTTGCCGGGCGGCTTCTTCGGCCTGACGTACGAGCGATTGATAGGCGGCTCGGAGGCGTGAGTTATTCGTATCGAGTTGGATGGCCTTCTCTACGATCGCTCGTGCGCCGGTGAAATCGCCCTGGCTTCTGGCCGCTTCAGCCTGCTGGAGATAGCCGAATATCTGATCGTTGGTCTGCTTCTTCGACCGCGCCTCTTCCAACTGAGAGGCGGTAGCAGGGGCGTCCGGCACGAGGTTGAGGGCTTCTTCGAGGAGCCGGATCGCCTGGTCGAACTTTCTTTCGCGAAGCGCATCCTGTGCATCACGCCGCTTTTCTTCAGCTTGCTCTGCACGAACTTTGAGGGTTACACGAAGGCCGATTTCCTTCGACATCGCCCTGGCTTGGGCATTCTTGTTGTCTAGCTTCAGTAGTTGGAACAAAGCGTCCTGCGCTCCGAGGTGGTCCCCTTCGGAGGAGAGTCGCTGGGCTCGAACCATCAGTTCGGCGGAATACTGCAGCTTCAGTTCTTCGACGATCGCGTAAAGATCGGCGGCCATTTCATCCGCTGTCTGATATCTGTCGTTTGGGTCCTTCGCGAGCGAGCGATCGAGGATACCATCGAGCGCCGCTGGGTAGTCATGTATGAAGTCGCTCAGCGGCGGGTGTTTGTCATTCAGCAATTGATTGACGAGAACGTATTCGGTTCCGGTAAATGGCAACCTGCCAGTAAGGAACTGAAAGAGGAGCACCCCTGCCGCGAAGATATCGGAGCGGCCGTCGAACGGCGCGCGTCGAAGCCTTTCGGGTGCCATGTAAGGTACGGTGCCGATCACGCCTCCGATGTCGGTGAGGCCACGATCCACGGGGATGTTTTCTTCACGTGCGATGCCGAAGTCCAGCAGCTTTGCCACGCCATCGGGGCGGACGATGACGTTGGCCGGCTTGACGTCTCGATGGATCACTTTATTCTGGTGGGCGTAAGCGAGTGCCCCGCATACCTGCTCCATTATGCGGAGCTTCGAGTAGAGCGGGATGGATTGCTCACTCTGGATCAGGCGATCGAGAGGATCACCTTCCACAAACTCCATCACGATGAACGGGAACCCATTTTGTTCGCCGAGGTCATAGACGGTGATGATGTTGGGGTGCCGGAGCATGCCCATCTTCTCCGCCTCGCCGTAGAAGCGTTGCAACATGCCCGGGTCCTTGCTGAACCCTTCGGTGACGGTCTTGATGGCCACCTGTCTTCCCATCAGAGGATCTTGCGCGCGATAGACGACGCCCATGCCGCCGCGACCGATCACGGATAGGATCTCGTACTTGCCGATCGAGGTTGGCTGGGCCTGTTCCATAGGTTCCGGGAGTCTACTTGGTCTCGGCGCGGAGGCCCGCCGTATTGCGGATGTTGAAGTTGTCGCTGAGGAAGTGAATTGCCTCTGTGCGCTCCGGAGTGGTTGTCGCCGGTGTGCAATTCAGATAAAGCACGTAGGCTTCGCCGGCACCATCGAGGTCGTTGCTGGCTGCCTTGTCACGGGCCTGGGCGAGGATCTTCTTAGGCAATTCCTGCACTTTGTCGCGCGCGGCTTTGACGATGGTGTCGCGGGCATCGATCTCGACGTCCGTCATGAGTTGGATCTCGTCGGGCTCCGCGTCGATCTCCTTGATGCCCTGGGTGTCGTCGGGCTTGATGTCGTCGAGGATGATAAACGTTTTGGGCTGATTCCCCTTGATGACATGGATTGGCTCACCCACGACGTTGCCCATAAAGTCCAGGATGCGGAAGGACAGTTCGACGGGGTTGGCGAGTTCGAGAGTCGTCTTGGTGTAGTTGTATGGACTGACGATGGGCTCGATGAGGGTTTTGGGGATGGAGTTCATCTTGCTCCGTGCCTGCTTAACGGTCTCCTGCACTGTGGAGACCTGGGCGTCGGCGACCTCGATCAACTTCTTATTGTTCTTCGTCTGAGCCGCTGTAAGCGCTCCCTGGGCTTTTTGCAGCTCGAGTTGCACATTCTCAAACTCGCCGTCCGCCCTGTTCCATGCCTCGTTGGGTACTTCGCGCGAGCCGCTGCGATATTGCGACTGTACGGTCTCCTTCTTCCGGGAGGGGTTCGAGCGGTGCTCAAGGATATCGCCCACGAATTGGAAGTTGGGCTGGAGCGTTCCGCCGGCACCGGGAAGGATCACCCTCACTGGAAGGCCAGAGGTTTCCAGGCCGGTGGCAAAGGCCTGTTGCAACTGGTCGGCAAAGCCGGCGCTGTCGCGGTGCGATGTCTGATCGCGGAAGACAACCCCGACCGAGAGTCTGGCGCGCATCTGGTACGCTGCGGCATTGCTGGTCATGGCATCGCGGATCACGTCCAGATTAGGCCGGTATTGCAGGGCTTCGTTGAGATATGCCCATCCAAGCCCCACGCCCGAGGACAGCGGCTTGCTCAGATACTTGTTTGCGACGCCAACGTAGTAGTTGGTGATTGTGTCGGCCATCAGTTCGAGCTTGAGACTGATTTCGGGATTGTCACTGAGCTTGCTGGCGCGCAGCAGATAGTCGTAGGCCTGGCGGACTGCGTCCTCGTCCGCGCGACCGCGGATGGGTGTGTGGGCCAGTTGGAGTTGGGTAGCCTGTGCGGTGGCAGCCTTGATGTAGGCATCTTCCAGAGCGGCCATGTCGTCCTTGACCAGCAGCCGCTGGGCGTCGTTCAGATTTGCGAGTATCTCGTATGCGCCGATTGTGTCTTTATCGTCCATGCGCTGTTTGCTGACAGCCAAGGCCTTGTCTGCGGCTTGCTTGTTCTGCGCGGCCAACAGGCTCGCTTGAGCGTTGGCGAGTGCGGTCTTCGACTCGTCCGTTGCGGTGATTTCGTTGGCGCGCTTGAAGTCCGCGACCGCGTTGGTCCAGTCGCTCGAGGACACTTCGGCGTTTCCTTTGTCCAGGTGATACTTGAAGGTCGCGGCGACGATCTGCTTCAGGCGCGGCTCCTCGCCGGCGAAGGAAAGGTATTTGGCTATGGTCGCGTAGGCAGCATCGAACTGGCGCGAAGCGATCTGGGAGTTGGCGGTCTGGACGACTGCATCCAGGGAGAGCGACTCCCCGGTAACAAAGCCGGCTAAAGCTAGTCCCGGAGCATATTTCGGATCGACGTTGGAAATGTGGTCGGAGAGGTCCTTCGCCGAGACCAGGAGGGGATAACCGGGGACGTGCGCAGTGGTAGCGTCGCGGAATCCTTGCAGTTTGGCGGTGGCGCTATCGGACAGGAGCTTCAACTCCGCCCTCACAGCGTCGCGCAGCTTGATGGCCGCATCGTTGCTGGCTTGCAACTCGAGCGCCTGATCGGCTCGCTCGCGGGCACTCTTCAGCATGTCGTAAGCGGGCGATGCGGCGCCGCGAGATGCCGTGTACTGGCCCAACTTGTTGTTGCCATCAATCATCAGCAGGGTCGAAAGGCTTGCCTTGGTTTGGTTCAGGTGGGCGCCGGATGGATACTGCGAGAAGTAGCTCTGCCACGCAGGGATGGACTTCGTTCGTTCTGCCAGCGAGTATTCGGCGAGTTCCTTGTCGGTTGGGCTGCAAAAAACGAACTTCACGCCTGGGGCGAACGCAGGAAGCGCGGTCTGCGACGGAATGGAAGAGCCCGTGACCATACCGGCGTACGTTGATTTTTCGGCGAGGTCGGACGGGGTCAGGGCGACGTCCTTGTCGTACTTGAAGTTCCCGGGGACTACGCAGGTCGGAGTCGCGCCATTGACCCCTGCCACGAGCGAACCGTCCGGCAGGCGCTCCAAAGTCGTCACACCCGCAAGATTGATCTTGGTAAGGTTTTTGTAGGCCGACTTATCGATTCCTCCGTTTCCGACGCAGGCGCGAAGCTCAGTTCTTCCGTTGATCAGAAAACCTGTCACTTGCACGTAGGCGAGATTGCCGCTGCTGCCATAGAGCAAGATCCCAGTGACGGGTATATCCTTCGCCGAGGCAGCGTTGCAGGCAAAAAGGAAGAAGAGGTAGAACCATGGAACCAGCAGTTTTCCGGCATTTCGATGCGAAACACGTGGAAAATCAGGCAGAAAATTCAGCATAACGCTCCCAAAACCCGTGATTCCTGTGCAAGTAGTGTGGGTCATTTTAGCGCACTCGGCGGCAGTGGCGACAGACATTGTGAGGTTGCTGTCTCCCGAGGCGATATGAGCCCAAACAGGCCCCGATTCTGGAGAGTGCGATAGAATCCCATTTGTTCGGCTCATGAATTTGGGAACCGGGATGATCTGTCGGCGTGCCCCGAGCGACGGCCAGGCAAGGCTTCACGAATGGCCTAATGGATACTAAAGGAAAATGGAGAAAACCAAGACATCTTCGGGAAAGAGGAAGAAGAAGGCATCTGTCTCCTCCGAGGGGCTGCCGGAGGCACCGATACCGTCGATCCCGGTCCTGCTCCATGTCCACCTATGGACGGAGCAGGGAGGCGATGCGCCGCAGTCGGCGCGCGAGATGGTGGGCGATTTGCTATCCGCCAGCCCGTGTGAGGTCCGCGATGGATCGTCTTCGTCCGTCGCGGCATCTTTCGCGGACATGGCGCAGGCGGTGACCGCTGCGCGTCGACTTAGGCGGCTGGTGCAGGAGTTCTCCCGTGTATCAAAGTCAGGACACTTGGGCGGCTGCTTCATTCTGTCCAATCTGGAGGAGGCTAATCCTGATGTTGAAATGCCATTGGTACAGCGCTTCCCCATTCTGGCGCGGGGCCACAGTGGCCAGGTGTTGCTCGTCGGAAGCCTATGCGACCCGGCCAGATCTATTCCAGGGTTGCGGTTCGAGGCTGTTTCCGATGAATGGATGACGCCTGAGGTAAGCCGGTTCTACCGCTTGATGCTGCAACTCTCTCCTCCGGTCGAGATGGAGGGCTATGTCGAAGAGCCAATTGAATACTGGGCTCCGGCGGTCGAGAGCAAGCCGCAGATGGTCGTGGCTGATAAGTTCGCGGTGCCCACGCCCATTGCCGAAATGCCGGTGGTTGACCATATCACTGCAATAACGCCTCCACCGGTAGCTGTGGCTGACTCTAAACTGACTACCGACCAGGAGATTGCAGGGTTTTCCCGAACGGAAAAGGCTGCGGGGCGGACATTCCCATTGCGCTGGGTGGCTATTGGTTGTGCTGCGGTGGTGGCGGTGTCGGCCATCGCGATCATGGTTCCACGCTCCAGGAGATCACAGCATCCAGCCACACAGTCCACACCGGTCGCGCCTGCCCCCGCCGCTACAACGGGAGGAGCGACTATTCCGTCGCCTCCGACTCCCGTTCTATTGCCTCAGGCTCCGCCTGCGGAGGAGCCAAAGACTGTGGAGATGCCGGTAAAGCCTAAGGCTCCGGAAATGCCGCGCGACACTGCTTCCACGAAGCACAAGGCGGTGGGTGCAGGACACGATCAGACTGCGAATGACGGCGTGCCGGAAACGGTGAAGCAGAAGCCGGGCAGCCTCACGTTCACGGCGTCCGAGATCAACAGTATCGTTTCGATGGCCGACAAGGAAACCGGCGATGGCGACTTCGATAAAGCGATCAGTCATTACAAGACCGCTTTGAAGTACGAACCGAAGAATGTCCGGGCGAAGGCAGGATTGGCCAGAGCCATCAGGAACCATGGACATGAATAGGACTGTCGACGCGCATCAGACTGAAAGAACCTTCTGGAGTCGCGGCAGATTCTACTGCGAAAGTTCTCAAGGAACCACATGCACATGTGGAGTCTTTGGGCTAGCCACATTGGCGTCCCCTACAAAGCCGACTCCGAGAACCTCCTGCGTCAGCTTGATTGACTCTGTCTTTGAAAGCAGAGGAGCGGTCTCGCTACTGAGCTCATAGACACGGCCCGCAGAACAGCGGACAGGCAAGTTCTTATTGGCGGAAGCACACGCGGGAAGCACGGACAGTGTGTTGCCCTTGATCCGTATGCCAACGGTAAAGACCTTGAGTTCCGGCCATTTCGACGAGCAGGTGGAGGAATCGATGAAGTCGACGAACATGTTTGAGCCGCTGTAAGAGACAACGACAACAAATGGCTTATCAGCAGAGGCGTAAACGGAAGTTACGAGAGAGACATCGGCGGTGCAGGGTTTGCCGCCCCTGGAGATAGTCAGCGGTCCTTGCCACTTTGTGGGCTTGTCTGCGCTGTCCGGATCAGCGAGACGGAAGCTGTAGCCTCCGAACTGGGTGTCCCGCCCGTTCTTCATCTGGAGTTGGCGGAATCCGACCGTTTGCGTTTGGGACGCAACTGAGAGCAACATGCAAATGGCTATGCCAACAGCTCTCATATCGCTCAAAAGACCCTGTACGTATAGGTGACGCGGTCTCGGTCTGCGGCACTCCAAGCCCAGTTCACCGTTTTCTTTTTACCTGAGTACGATGACCCCAGCAAGCTTCCCCAGTAAGCCGTCGGATATTTGTGATGGCTCGGATCGAGCGGTCCTTGCACGACCACCACCACATGACCATGCGGATTGTCTTTCAGACCTCCGACAACGAAGTAGCCAGCGTCCGCCTTTTTTTGGGCTTCGATGCCGTCCTTCAGTACAACCCAGGGAGCTGAGTGGATTTGATCGACGATCTCATTCGCCAAGCCGTGCAACGCGGCACGGAGGTCTTGTGCAACCGCCCTTACGAAGCCGCTACAGTCGGAAATATGAGCAGCGAATTCGGCTTCACATGCGTTGATGATCCGCTGTTGCGGTGTAGGAATGCTCATACGAAACCCCTCTTCCAAGTTTAAGTCGATTGAATTATAGTCCAGACCCGGAATCGAGCGATTCGTTGGCCAGCGAGGGAGCAACGCATACCTTTATGGCTAAGGCTGTATTGCGCTTACGGCTCGGTCGTGGCCGTGCCCATAAACCAAGGGGTATGTCAGCATTCTCTAGAACCCCGAGTTCCGTCCGGGGAGCAGAACCGCGGCTTTCTCAGGGCGTTGTTACAGCGCCCTCAGAGCGAGGCAAGTGATGTTGTCCTGGCCGCCGCGTCCCTTTGCGAGTTGGATCAGGTTTGAGCAGGTGGCTTCGAAGGGCGAATTGATCAGTACGAGGGCGATCTCATCTTGCAGAAGGTATCGCGTAAGACCGTCGGTGGCAAGCAGCAGGGTGGTGCCGGGACGCAGATCGACAGAGAAGAAGTCAGGTTGGACTTCCACGCTGGCTCCGATGGCGCGGGTAATCACCGATTCCATGCCATTGAGGTCCGCGTGGCGGGCGGTTTCCACGGTCAGGGTGCCGTTGCGGATCAATTCGTTGAGATACGAGTGGTCAACAGTAAGTTGCATGCACTGGCCGGACTCCACCATGTAGGCACGACTGTCGCCGACATTACCGATGACGAGTTTGTCGCCATCAAGGGCAGCTGCGACGACAGTGGTTCCCATGCCTTTGTGCTCAGGGATCTGCCCATGTTGCCAAACGGCGCTGTTGGCGGCGTCGATGGCCTGGAGGAGCCGCGTGCTAATGGCTCCCCCCGTCGAGGCGGAAGCAGTGAAGGTCTCTAGAATCGTGGCAACTGCACTCGCGCTGGCGATTTCTCCGCTGGCCGTGCCTCCCATGCCGTCGCAAATTACGTAGATACCCTGGGCTTCGATATACCCGAAAGAGTCCTCGTTGTTGGGGCGGACGCACCCAATGTCGCTAAGGGCGGAGACTTCGAGGCGAATTCCGGGTGCGGGGACGGCAGCGGGGGAGGGAGCAGTCTCATGAGGGTCTTCCGCAGGGGAGACTGCTGCGGGCTCGAACACTGGGATTCCCGGATCCGGTTCACGCTCGTGCTCGTGATCCAGATCGTTATCGGAGAAAGCGGCGTTCGATAGAGACTGGTCGGTGAGGTCCATGGTCCTGTTGAGGTTCTGGTACAGGTTGGAGTGAAGATGATCTCGTTGCGGTTGGAGCGGCTGGGTCTGCATCCTTTGATGATAGGGAGTTGGACTCGGGTTAGATCTGCGCCGAGCGGTGAGGAGGACTGCGACTATTGTGATAATGCGTGGATCCTTGTTGCAATTTCAACTGCCGTGGAAACTAGAGCCCGGAATTCCATTGGGTGAAGACTTAAGGTACTACGGTTTGGCGACGGCGGACACGCAGCGTTGTAGCCTGCCCATAAAGTTGGGGTTGAGAAGTTCGGCGCCCGGACCGCTAATTTCGAATTGGATGATCTGGTCCGTTTGGCCATTGCCTTGGAACTTATATTCGAAGCGGTTAGGGGACGGATGCGGGGCTGAGAGCACCAGATGGAAGACGGACCAGGAACTGGGCAGCTTGCTCGCGCTGTTCTCTGGAGTTGTGATGGTGATTCGGCTGGAAGGTTGGGCTGCCCAACGGAATGTGGCCGTCTGACCTGCGGCAGAAATCTGCGTACCGTCGATGTTGAGGACTGCGTCAGGGACGCCCTGGGTTCTGATTTCAGTAAGGGAGAAGGTGAGAGTGGGCTGGTTTCCTCCCATGGGGAAGAGAGCGGATTGCACTTTTTCGGCGGCGTTGAAGAAGCTCAGGAAACCTGGGTTGATGGGGACCGACGTTGCAGGGTTGGCGACGTACTGGCTCCCCTGTGGGACGATGAGCTGGCTCATCTTGGCAGCCAATTGGGCTAGCGCTCCCTGGCCTGGGGAGAATATCTGAGCGACTTCATCTGGGGAGGCATCGACGGTGGATTGCGGCGTAAAGGGAAACTTGGCGAGGACGGGTGCTGCCACGGCGCAGAAGGCCTTGGCACCTCCCCCGGCGGCAGCGGCCGGAGCAGCTTTGGCAAGCGCCTCAACCGACTTGATTGGGTCTTCGAGGCGGTTGAAGGAGACTAAGTCCATCTTGCCTTCGGTGTCGGGGTTGAAGCTGTTGCGTAGGTTCTCGGCGGCCTGTTCGGCCGCACCGGCGGCCTGGATAATAGGCGCTGCTGCGGCAGGATCATTGGCGCTCAGCGGGTTCTGGGTGAGGGCCTTCACAGCCTGTTCGACACCCATGAGCGCAGTAACATATGCCTGGTTAGACGGGGCGGGGAAGCGGTCGCCGGGGTTGGTGGGCGGCACTACAGATTGAGGGGCTTGGAAGGCGCTCGCTATATCCGGAAGGGCGACACCGGTGTTAATCGAGATGAGAGAAAAGAGCTGGAGGATCGGTGAGGAAGGCGAGTCGAGGTAGCTAAGTTTCCCTGCCGCATCGTTCCAGTTCTGGAAATTGACGAAGTGCGCGTTATTTAGGTAGGTGCGCCAGGTGGTGAGATAGTCGGCGACGTACTGCTTTTGGAGCTGGGCTATGAGCGTCGTGCGGTCAATGTTGGAGCCGGCTTGCGGGCCGAGCACCCACTCTTCTCCGCTGTAATAGGGCTCGGGGTGCTGGATTGCATTCTGCATGAAGGCAAAGCCGGGTTTGGTGAACGCTCCGAGAACCTCGTAGGAGTCGACGATGTAGCGAGCAGAGCCGGGGAATTTGTCATTGAAGCGCAATGATTGGGTCTGTTTGCCGGCGACGGCGAGCATGCTTTGGTAGACGTGCTGGAAGCCGCTGAAACCGTTCAGGTACTCGCGGGCGTGGGCGACGGTCGGACCCTCTTCGCGGCCTCCCGTGGTTGCCATGCACGACTGTGGTTCGGCGAGGAGGGCGGCGTAGATTTCGAACTGGGTTTGCGCTAGCTGTGTGAGATCGGATGGGGGTGCAACCGTTCCGGCCCATGCAATAGTGAGGACAGGCGCAAGAAAGGCAGGCTCCGCCGCGCTCTTTTCCGGGTTGGCGGTGGTGATGAGGTAGGCCTTCAGCGGCTTGTAGGTGGCGGTGTAGTCGGCACCGGCCGGCGGTGGGGACAGCAACGCGCGGAGTTGGGTGAGGATGTTCGCCTGTGTGGGGCCTAGCAGCAGCGAACGGAACTTCATCGAGTAGGCGTTGCAGGCGATTGGATAGAGCTTATCGCCGCTATAGAGGCCCCAGCGGTCCATCAGGGGCGCGCCATTCTTGCGGAATGAATCGAGTTGGAGGAGAAGAGTGCCGAGTTGGTCCAGCGCCTGTAGGTCATGTGTTGAAGCGAACTGGGTGGGTGAGGCGGCGGTGACGGGGACCGCGGCTGCATCGGAGATCTGCTGTGCGAGGTTGAGGTTGTGGAAAAACGAGATAGTGAGCAGAACCACGTAGATCAAGATGCAGGAACACAGGCAGGCGAGTAGGGTGCGCTTCAGCAGATTGACCTTGGTGCTGGCGCGGCTGGCGTCGAGTGCGGACTTGTCGCTCAAGAGGAGCTTAGAGAAGAGGTGCGGTAGAAAGACCCACTGCGGGACTTTTCGCGTACCGCGGCGGACCTGGACGTCGGGGAGCTGGGATTGCTGGGCTCCGGCGAGTGGGAGCGAGAAGACGCGGGTGGCCCCAGCGTCGCTAACGGGGGCGCTGGACTGGGGCTGGGCTGGCGCGGAGGTGGAGACCTCCTCGATCAGGAGCGCCCTCATCCCGGAGAAGAAGAAGCCACGCAGGAACGGATTGATGCCGAGCTGGCTGGGTCGCGTGACTTCCACGAGGAAGTCGACAATGGTGCCGCGGCGCTTCTGCAGGTCGCGGGGGAACTCGTAGGCGCTGGCCAGCGTTTTGAGCTCGCCGCCACGCGACAGGACGTCGAGCCGGAACTCGGCCAATGCGTAGGTGAGTTCGTCCAGGCGAGTGCTGATGAGGGTTGAGGCGCGTTCGGCGTAGAGGCCTGTTCCGGCGTCGACGGTCGCGAGAAGAGAGCCGAGCGGGGACTTCACCTCTTCGGTGGTGAGACGGCCGACGTAGTCTGCGAAGTGGTCGCGGTGCATCGTGTCGAGCTTGGTGACGAGCACGTAGACGGGGATCGAGATGCCGAGGGTCTGGGAGAGTTGGCGGAGACGCTCGTTCATTGTCTGGGCCGACGCGCGTATCTGGTCTGCGTTGTAACCAGCTTCAGATGGGCCGGGGAGCCGCTCGGCGCTGACGCAAAGAACTGCGGCGCGGGGCGGCTGACGAGCGTTCTTCGAGAAGATCGAGCCAAGCCTGCCGGGACGCGTGGCTTTGATGAGACGCAGCCACAGGGCGGGCTGGCGCAGGAGCGCACCTCCAGCCTCGATGATTACCGAAGAGCCCGCGAGCCAGACGTTGGCGAGTTCGGTAGGCGCCAGGGCTCCATCGCGATACAGGTTTCCCGCGAGCAGTTCGGCGTCGAGGCCGGACTGAAGGACGGTCTGGGTCTTGGCGGAATTGTCTTCGCCGAGGATGTAGATGATCTGCGCGGCCGCGAGGGACTTGACTCCAAGGCGGCTGGTTCGCAGTTTGCGGTCCGCGTCCCGGAGTAGGGCATCGAGATTGACGGAATCGGCACCCGACTGCGCTGCCCCGCCACTTAGCTTGTACATGTACCAGACCGTGAAGGCTATTGCGGCGCCACCAAGCAGGCCGAGCACGATGCAGAAGAGAGCAAATCGCGTGCCCGAAAAATGCAGAGCGAAGGCCGCGGCGATGACACACGCGAGATAAACGACGAAGACGAGTATCCCGATCAAGATCCGCTTCATAGGGATATCTCCGGCTGCTGGTCGATGGATGCCGATAGCGGCTTGTGGGCGAGAATCGTCGCGGCCTGGGCCGCGTTGTTGGCGGATTGGCTTAGCAGAAAGAAAAATCCGAGGTAAGTCGCGATGCAGACGATCGCGAGGATGATAGCGGCGAGCGAGAGATTGCGGACCCAGCGGTCGCGGGTGGGAGCTTTGGGGACCGAGGGTGCTTCGACGTTGCGGACCAGCGCGAATGGGCCGTGAATCCTGACGATCTTTTCGCGGATGCGGCGAAGGATGGTGTGGACCTCCGACGAGTCGCCTCCGAAAGCGAAGCGGCCGCGGAATCCGAGCAGAAGGCATAGAGAGTGAAGTTCGAGGATGTCGGCGACTTCGGCGGACTCCGGCCGGTTGAGCAGTTCGGCGATGTGGCGGAAGAATATCTCGCCAGCAAGCTGGTTTCCGAACATTTCCAGTTGAAGAGGGCTGCGCGACCAATCCGCGAATAGCGGATCCTTCGAGTTCAGTACGCTCTCGTCGAGGAAGCCGACGATGGCGTAGAGCGCCATTTGGGTCGTCTCATCGGAGTAGCCGAGAGAGCGGACGTTCTGGGCAGCGGAGGCGATCATCTGGCGGACGGCTGCGCGCATCCGGTCGGCCCTGTCCCAGCGCTGGACGCTGAAGCGGGTTCGCAGGACGACGGTGAAGACGTCCTGGAAGGCCAGCGCGAGGCTGTTCGTTCTCAGTATCGAACTGGCGGACACAGCTGGGGAGGTCATCCGGTAGTCTCCGTGATGATGGTGAGATCGAAGGTAACATCTCCGACGTCGCCGGGAATGTAGACGCCGACCTTCTTGGTTCGCAGGATGTGCTCCCAACAGGGGCCAGCGAGTGAGATGGAGAAATAATGCATGTCGGCCTGTGCGGCAAGCGCGGAGGGCGGTACTGGCAAATGCACCAGTTCGAGACCTGGCAGCGCGCGCTCCACGAGCTTGAGCGCACCCTCCGCCGAGCAGACCTTGACGAACCGCGGCACCAGGCGAAGCAACATGGATTCACCCAGCGAAGAGCGGATGCCGAAGATCCATCGAGCGCGGCGCAGGCAACGTTCGTCGTTGACCGCAGCAGTGTAGATATACGGCCCGGTTTTTTGAAAATCGAGCGTCACCGAATTTGAGGGGACGACGATCTCCAGATATCGGCGAATAAGGATGTCCAGATCGCGGAAGGTGGATGTGAGGTCGTCGTGGACGTACTTGGGGACTTCGTCGGGCGAGGCTTCAAGCGAGAAGGTGCTGAGCGCGCCCGCAAGACGTGCCAGATCGCGGTAGACCTCCTCGGGATGGCTCAGCCGGGTGGATAGATGGTGCCGGAGGGCCGGAACGGTGGAGCAGAGGCAGTGCAAGAACCAGTAATTGGCAACGTCGAGAGCGGAGGTGCCGAGTTCCATACGGCCGGAGCTTCGACGGTCGCGGCGGACGGTTGCGATCTTTTCGTCGAGGGCCTCGATCAGGCGATGCAGGAGCATCACCAGTCGCTCACTTGCTCCGATGCGCAGGCAGGGCGGGACGAAGTCCGCGTCGCAGACGAAGCCACCCTTGCCGTCGCGCAGCACCCTGGCGACCGGAAAGGAGACCATGCCGGGAACAAGCTGCGCATAGCTCAGGAGCGAGAGGTTCTTTCGGGCGAAGGAGACATCGTGCTCGTCCTGCCCGACAGTCTCGTCGCGCAGCGTGCGGTGGACGGCGCCGTACCGCGCACCGGTCCCGCCGGTCATATCGCAGTCGAGACCCTGGTCGCGGCGGGTAAGTATGGCGAGGTAAAGGGTGATCTCGCTGTCGGTTGGGGTAAACAGGCTGTTCAGCGAGGCTGGGGCTGGGATCGCGTCGCAGTCCGGCAGGTCGAAAATAAGGCCGTCAGGCAGAATTCCGGATGCAAAGCTGAGGATAGCCTGGCCGTTGCGGATGGCCTCGTGGTCCAGCGAATAATTCAGGAATCCCCATGGATTCTGGCGCGAGTTGGCGCTGAGGAACCAGAGCGTGTCTTCGAAATACCTGCTCTGGGTCTGGAAATGGTGAGGACCGAGGTGCATTCCTTCCGACCAGACAACACGCGACAAGAACTTCATAAAGGGGAGACCACCATCTGAGGAGATAAGGTGAGAGCTACGTTTTACTGCTGGAAACGCTGCCGGTTGTTCCCCAGCCACCTACGGTACCGGCCCCGAGAGCGGCGCGTCGGAACATCGCAGACGCCACTGCGCTTGGTCCGATAGTATGGCGAGACGGGTTACATGACGCATATTACTGAATAATCTTTTCCAATGAATAGATAATTCACGATGACGTGATGATTTATGCTTCAGTCATCGGTCGGAAGAGGCAACTGCATGGACGAATCTCGCAAACCGGGTGATGCCGCTCCCGACAGGGATTCGTGGCAGAAGGACGAAGGTCCTGCGGAAAATCTGGGGGCCACGGGCGTTTTTGGCGCTGTGCCCGAAAGCGAGTTGAAAACGGAAGAAGTGGCGCCGCCGATTGGAGCCTTTGTCCGTTCTCAGCCTATTCAGGAACCTGTTGTTCATAAGGTTGGATTGGCTGGCGGCGCCGCTGGCCCACCGATCGACTTGCTTGAACGACTGAGGACGGCCTCGCCTTTGACGGAGTCGTTCGCTGGCGTCGGGCAGGCTGCAGCACCTCCTTTTGCTGGTTCAGTGCCGGGTGTCGCGCCTTCTCCTCCAGGCGGCACGATGCCGGGGCAGTCGAGCGAAGGATTCACTCAGCTAATACGAGCCCTCACGGGCGATGTGTCGCCCTCTGCGCCGGGTGTGCCATTTGAATCGACGCGACCCACTGCGCCCGGGCCGCATGCTCCGGCGCCGGAGTCGGGATTCACCTCGTTGCTTCGAACGCTGAACCCGGATGACAGTGGCGAACGAACACAGTCGAGACCGGAAGCCGCAGCACCGATGAGCGGCACTCCGCTATCCGAGGGGACGCGTGGCTTTACGGCCCTGTTCCAAGGGTCTTTTGGTGCTGGCCCCGATTCCTGTGAGGTGCAGGCGAAGCCTAGGCCGGTGTACCCGATGCCAGATGCATCCGGGCCGGGTGTTTCCCCGGTGACTCGCCCGTTCACTCCGCCGCCTGCCGGGGTGGGGAGCGAGCCCGGTACGTTGACCCAGTTTTTCAGTGCACTGCCTCCCGAAACTATCAATGCAGGCGCTACAAGTGATACGAGTGCGTATCCGGGAGCAGGGAGTTTGCCGACAAACCTGATTGGGCGTGAGCCGGTGAACCGGCCAAGCAGCGATCCATCATCGTTTACGCAACTGATCTCGGCGATCGGGGAAAAGCCCTCAGCGCCATTCCCATACAGGGACGATCAGCGGCCGGTTTCGCAGGATTTTTCAGTTGGCCGAACTCCTTTGCGAGATGACCCGTTGGGATCGCCCCAGATGGAGAGGGGAACCTCAAGCTGGATGGCCGGGCAGCCGACCCCGCGACAGCCGGAGGCTCCGTTAGCCAGTGGGGGGCTTACGCAACTCCTCCGGACTCTGGATGAACCCGCGAAGTTGCCGGAGAATCCAAGTCCGTATCCTCCACGGGATGATTCTTTCGCGCCATCAAACGCCGGGAGTGGGGGATCTCTTACTCAGCCGTATCGCGTGGATAACCCGACGGCGTCCCTATCGCCCACATCCCCACCGTATCCTCAACCCGCTCCGCCTGCAGTGACGCAGTGGGGGCCCATGCCTTCAGCGGGTGTGGCGCCGATTTCAAGCTCCGGGCCTAGCGAAGTGACGCGACTACTGGACATGTCAAAGATGCGGGAGATGCAGCGACTGGGACTGTCTGGGCCCGGGTCTGGCTCGGCTGCGCAGCCGTTGCCCCAGCCCGCGGCTCAGCCGCCTCAGTTTCAGCCGCCCAACTTGCAATGGCCTCAACAACCACAGGTCCCGCCAGCTCCAGGGATGCCGCAATACCCACCTGCGATGCAGATGCCGCCGTATGCTCAGCCTGCGCCGCCTCAGATGCCCGCCCCTGCTCCCGTGACTGCGCCTGCGGCCCCGGCTGCCATGGGCAAGATGCAGCAGTATCTGCCGCTACTGCTGATCATCATCATCTTTCTGCTGGTGGTAATCCTGGTGACGGTCGTGTTTCTGCTGAAGCACTAGAACCTCTAAACCAGTGCCGGATTTCTGAGCACCGTCGTAAAGATCGACGGGAATATCGAGATCCCGGGAAGTTCGTACGAGCCATCATTGTGGTGCTCGATTTTAGCAAGAAATACACGCCAACTTACGCAAGCGACCGCGAACTCTGACCATAGAGTGACAGCAACCCCACGTTCGTCAAATTTTGCAGCAGGGCACGGGTCTCTCCAATACGTGCGTCGATGTTCTGCAATGTCTGGCGGCGTTGAGATTCAATCCGATCTCGCGTGGCCTGGAGTTGTTCCTCGGGACTAGTCGTGACGGCTTGCGACCAAGTCTTACCATCTTGGAGGTTCCCAACCACACCCGCCCACCACGAAGGTGACTGCATGTTGAGAAAGGATTCGATGCTGAGCTTTCCAACTGCCCACACAGTGCCATCGTGGGCGCCAAGTTGATTGGCAGCAATTCGCAACGCCGGCTCCTGCAAAGGATCTACCGCAAACTTAAGGCCTTGTTTGGCGATTTCTTTATTTGCCGCGTCCAGAGCCGGCCCCGTCAGCTTCATCGCGGTCCAACCCTTGGCGGCGATGCTTACCAGACCTGTGAATACTTGAGCGACGGTGGCCACAGCATCAACTCCACTGGCCACATTCTTGTAGCGACGAAGATTGGCGTCTAGGTCGCCTTCGACTTGTTGGAACAAGGCATCCGATTGTTGGCGCAGTCGCATTAGATCATCTAGGCGAGTTTGCAGAACTTGCCGGACCATCTGCGGCGTCGGCGGGATCATTATCTGGTCCCCTGGCTTTAGTTGGTTGGGATCGGGGCGCCGAGCGCGCAGGTTGGCGTTGGCGGGGTTGTTGTAAATGTCCGCCCAACTGTGGAACCCGGCTTGACGGGCGATAGAAACCAGAGAATCTCCTGGTCGTACTGAATAGGGCTTCGGATCTAGCGACAGCATAATGCCTCCATATTTCTTGTAGTCTCGCGAAGATCCAGCTCACAACCAATCGGTCGCAATACCGGATTGTTCATATTGCTCACCCATGAAGAAAATCTGACAGACCACGCGGCCAGAGAATTGGGCTCACAGAATGCACGAGCCAATATACCGCCACTGAGTCTCGGTGTTCCTCGCATTTTTCATGTTTCAAATGGGTGGGCGACTCACTCGAACTGGGTATCAGCCAATTCTTTGGTTGATATTTGATCTTTGTGGCGGACCTAGAGGGCGGTCGATCACATCGATTGACTGAGCAGGATTACCAACTCCATCTGGGGGTTGAGGATGTCGGCTGGGGCGTGGACCGCGAAGTTGCGCGCGCGCAGGACCGACTCCCACATGGGACCGCTCTGCTCGATGGCGAAGTACTGCTGACGCAGTTTGACGGGAATGGCGCGGGGGGGCGTGGCGACATGCTGCAAGCGCAGACCCGAGACTGCGGTGCGAATAATTCCCTCAATTTGCGTGGCGGAACAGGCCTTGAGCAGTTTGGGGACGCGGTCGATCAGGTCGGCATCGCGAATGTCGGCTGAGACGGCCAGATAGAACTTCGATCCCTCGAAGTACGCGTCCTTGTCGATGGAGGTGGCGTAGATGGTGTCCCTGCTCAGCTTAAGGGGGAGGGCGACGAAGTTGCTCGGCACGACGGTTTCGAGCATCAGCCGGATGAGCCGGTCGAGTTCTCCAAAGCAGGCGCCCAGTTGCTCGTGGCTGTAGCCGGGGAGGTCGCGCGGTTCGATTTTGTTGGAGAACGCAGTCAAGGCACCTGCAAGATCGGACAGCTCATTGAACAGCAGGATTGGCTGGACGTTGTTCGAGTCGAGGAAATGGCGGAGCCCTGGGAGGTGGGTATTAATGGTGTACAGGAGCCAGAAATTGGCGACGTCGGAGGCGGTAAAGTCGGCGAGTGACTGATTTTTCTGGCGGCGGCCGCCTGAGAGCTGACTGCTGCGGGTGACGAGCAATTCAATCATTCCGCTGAGGATTCGCTTGAGGTCAGGGTGGGCGTGGACGTCGATCAATGGTGGGATATACGTGTTGTCGAGCTGGTAGATGCCGGCGTCGGACTTGACGATTCGTGCGCATCCCAAGGTGACCGATCCGTCGAGGTTCTCCCCCTCTGCGAGGATCCGCAGATTCTTGCGTGCTACTTGCACCGGTCGCTCGCTGGTACCGCTGTTCTCATCGCGGACCATCTGCATCTGGGCCAGGTAACGGGTGCTGACCCGGCCATTCGCCTGCGATATGTTCATGCCGCCATGGAGGTATTGGGGGATCGCGAGATAGAACATGCAACTCTTCCGGCCATCCTGGAAGCACTCGTCGAGGGTCCTTGCGGGAGGCGCGGGGTCGGATCCGGGAACGTCCAAAGCGAGTGCGTCGGGGAAGATTCCTGCGGCGCGTGTAATGGACAGCACGCCCTCGGAGAGGGCCTTTGCGTCGATCTGGAAGTCACGGAATCCCCAACACTTTGGGTTCAGCGAGTCCAGGTAGAAACGAGCGCTGTCTTCCACAAATCGTTCCTGCGCCTGGAGGTGCTGCGGCGAGAGAAAAGTCCCCTTGGACCAGATGACGGGTTGGAGTTGTCGCATGGGCTATAAGAACGCTATTTTCTGGTCGGATGCAAGTGGCATTCAAAATATCGGATGGGCTGTCGGGTAATCTCAGGCAATTCTAACCACAACCTAGACTTATTCCCCCGATGGGTGCTAAGTTGGCGCGGTAGCTCCAAAACCAGTGCTTCCGGGTCCGAAGGTGACGTAGTACATTATCTGTGCTGTACATAACTCATCGTGCCTGAATTGGCGCTGGGAACTGGTTTGACCGGGAATGAACCCCGTTTGTCCGGGTTGGAGTGTAGGATTGGTCTCGTTGATTTGTCGTTTTTCTGTAGACAACTCACGAGGGTTGTGTTTCCTTTATCTTCTAAATCCGCATTTTATTGGAGCAACTTATGGCAAGAGAGAGCACACAGCACAAACTTGACCGCGTCCGAGCCCCGCGGGTTCAGATTACGTATGACGTAGAGGTTGGGAATGCGATTGAATTGAAGGAACTGCCGTTTGTCATGGGAGTTCTGGGGGATTTCACGGGCCAGCCGGAGAAACCGCTTGCAGCGATGAAGGATCGCAAGTTTGTCGAGATCAATCCGGATAATTTCGATAGCGTTCTGAAGGGGATGTCTCCCCACCTGGCGTACTCTGTGGAGAATAAGCTGAATTCGGATGCTGGACAGGTGAAGGTCGATGTGCGGTTTGAAAGCATGGACGATTTTTCCCCCGAGAATGTGGCTAAGCAGGTCAAGCCGTTGAAGGAACTCCTGGACCTGCGGACGCGACTCTCCGATCTTCGCGGTAGCCTGCAGGGCAACGACAAGCTCGATGACGTGTTGATGGAAGCGCTGTCAAGCACAGAGAAGCGCGATCAACTGAAGAAGCAGTTGGGCGCAGGTGAGGGGGACAAGCAATGAGCAGCCCTGCAAATCCATCAGCGGCGCAGGCCGCTGAAGTGCAGACCAAAGAGGTATCTCTGCTGGACTCCATCGTCGCTGAAGGCCGATTTGGCCGCGAGGCCAGCCAGCAAGAGCGCGGCAAGGACATGGTGAAGGAGTTCATCAGCCAGGTGCTGAATGGCCAGATGACGCTGAGCAAAGACGCCGAAGCGACCATTGCGGCTCGGATTGCTCAGATCGACCGGTTGATCTCACTCCAGTTGAATGAGGTGCTGCATCATGAGTCGTTCCAGAAGTTGGAGGCGACTTGGCGTGGCGTCAAGTACTTGATGGACCAGAGCGAGACCAGTGCTTCGTTGAAGATCAAGCTGTTCAACGCGACCAAGAAGGACTTGTTGAAGGACCTTCAGAGGGCGCCGGAGTTCGACCGAAGCCAATTGTTCATGAAGGTGTACGAGGAGGAGTACGGCACCTTTGGCGGGGCGCCAATCGCTGCGCTCGTGGGCGATTACGAGTTCGGCCGCGGTCCGGAGGACATGGAGTTGCTTGAGAAGGTGGCCCAGGTTGCCTCGACTGCTCACGCCCCATTCCTGTCCGCCGCTTCGCCGGAGATGATGAATCTTAGCGACTATACCCAGATATCCGGTATCCGGGATATGTCCAAGGTCTTCGATAACACGGAGTACGCGAAGTGGAAGTCATTCCGGCAGTCGGACGATTCAAGGTACGTTGCGTTAACCATGCCGCATATCTTGATGCGGGAGCCGTACGGCCGGGACTCGAGACAGATTGAGGCATTTGCATACGAGGAGGCGGTGGACGGCACCGATCACTCGAAATACCTATGGGGAAACGCCGCCTTTGCGCTGGCCGCCCGGTTGACAAATTCGTTCGCCAAGTATGGATGGTGCGCGGCGATTCGCGGCGTGGAGAGTGGCGGACTCGTGGAAGGTCTACCGGTTCACAACTTCCGCACCGACGAAGGGGATACGGTGCTGAAGTGTCCCACCGAGATTTCCATTACCGACCGGCGGGAAAAGGAACTGGCCGACCAGGGATTCGTTTCGCTGGTGCATTGCAAGGGAACCGACAGTGCGGCCTTTTTTGCCGTGCAAACCGCGAACAAACCGAAGGTCTATGACAAGCCCGAGGCAAACGCGAATGCAAAGCTTTCTGCCCAACTCCCATACATTATGGCGATGTCGCGGTTCGCGCACTATTTGAAGTGCATGATGCGCGACAAGATCGGCGGGACGATGAGCCGCACGCAGGCGGAGCAGTTCCTTAACCAATGGGTGGCGAACTACGTGATTGAGGACGACAACGCAGGGGCGGCGGCGAAGGCCGAAAAACCTCTGCGCGAGGCTCGGATCGAGGTGATGGAGGTGCCAGGTAACGCAGGCAAGCTACGGGCTGTTGCATTCCTGCGGCCACATTTCATGCTGGACGAATTAACGGTTTCTTTGAGGCTCGTCGCGGACCTTCCTAGTCCCAAGTCGTAGGCATAGGGGCAATTGATACCATGCGAGTTCTTACGGCGGTACAACCTTAATCACCTACCGGTCGAGGCGGGTGAACTGAAAGGACAACTAACATGGCAGTTGATTTCTTTTTGAAGCTCGATGGTATCAACGGCGAGGCCACGGATCAAAACCACAAGAACGAGATCAGCGTCCTCTCATGGAGTTGGGGTGCCTCGCAGACTTCCACGGTCTCCGGGGGGGGCGGTTCGAGTGCAGGGAAGGCCAGCTTGGCGGACTTGCACATCGTCAAGAGCTATGATGCTGCGAGCGTGCCACTCTTCAAGGCATTGCTGAAAGGCGAACATATCAAGACCGGGACTCTCACGGCCAACAAGAGTGGCAGCGCTGACGGCGGCAAACCCTTTCTAAAGGTGACTCTCACCGAGCTGTTCGTGACGTCCGTGCAGTCCAGCGGATCGAGCGAAGTTCCCACCGAGAGCGTTTCCTTCAGCTACGCCTCGGTAAAGGTGGAGTACTCCAAGCAGAACGATCAGGGCGTTCTGACGGCGGCGGGTTCGGTGACCTACGACGTCAAGCAGAACAAGCTCAGCTAGGGGAACGATGACGCCGCAGGAACTCTATCGCAAGGGACAACTGCGGGAGGCGATCAAGGCGCTTGGCGACGAGTTGAGGAAGAATCCTCTCGACGCCAAGCGCCGGACGTTTCTGTTCGAGCTTCTGCTGTTTGCCGGGGAGTACGACCGCGCCGAGAAGCAACTGGAAGTGCTCGCCGGGGCGGGAGCGGATGCCGCTGCCGGCACCCTGCTCTACCGCAGTGCGCTCTATGCCGAGCGCACCCGGCAGGACATGTTCTCCCGCAATGAGACACCAGCAATCGAAGACCGCGAGCAGGCGGGCGGAGTGTGCGACGGCAAGCCGTTCAGCGAATTCATTGACTCCGATCCGCGCATTGGTCCGAACCTAGAAGTGTATATGGCCGGGAGTTATACCTGGATCCCAACGGCTTACCTGCGCAAGGTCGAACTCGAACCGCCTGCTAATCTGCGCGACTTGATGTGGGCACGCGCGCGCGTCGAGACCACTCCCGAATTTCGCTTGCAGGAGCTTGGCGAGGTTCTGATTCCGGTCATTAGTCCCCTGTCGTGGCGCCACCCTGAGGAGACGGTCCAGCTTGGCCGGGAGACGGCGTGGGAGGAGGACGCGGTGTGCGGAGCGGTGCCGTTCGGGGCAAAGATAATGATAGTCGACGGAGTGGACGTGCCTTTGCTCAACATCCGCAGCGTGGAATGGTCTCCTGTAGAGAAAGAGTCTGACCATGCCTCTGCGTGACGATCTTCTCGAGCCCATTGACGGGCAGAACCCTTCCGGGCCTGATCTTCGCTACGATCCAGTCTTCGACCAGATCAAGGAAGCGCGCAGGGAAGATGACGATACGCTGCCGACAGGCGACTGGGACGGGCCTGTTAAGAAGGCCGATCATTTACAAGTTGTGAAACTGGCTGGCGAGGCGCTGGCCAAGCGAAGCAAGGATCTGAGACTGGCAGGATCACTGGTCGAGTCGACCTTGAAGTTGGAAGGCCTGACTGTGCTTGTGCCGTCTATCGAGTTACTGCGCAAACTGCAGGAGAGTTTCTGGGAGACGCTTCATCCCGAGATGGAGGATGGGGATCTGGAACTTCGTACGATTGAGATCGAAAGAGTTGCGAAGCGGATTGGTTCCATTGTTCAGGGACTTCCTCTTACGAGAAGCGAATTGACGCCCGAGGAGTATCGGGAGTCGCGCATGGTTGGGTACGAGTCCAACGCGACGACGGATGACCGCAAGAATGCTCGACGGGTGGCAATCGAGGCGAAGAAGCTAACGGCAGAGGAGTTCGACAAGGCCGCGGCGGCGACACCCAAGGCCTTCTACGTTGAGGCTATCGCTGCTCTGGAGGAGGCGTCCGAACAAACGGACCGGCTTGATCGCTTTCAGCGGGAGGTATACGGCGAACAATATCCCCAGCTAGCGCCACTGAGTGCGGCGCTGCAAGAGGTTAGGGGCCTGGCGAATGTTTTGCTCGCTGAGCGCCGCAAGACCGAACCGGATCCCGTGTCGACGTTCGAGAAAGCTGAGCAGTGGAAGAATGGGCCAACTTCGGTTGCGTTCTCGATCGACGAGGTTGTGGACCCAGTGTCGGCAAAATCGGCGCCGAGCGCGGCTGCTGCACGTGTTTCGAGAGTCGCCTCGGTGCCTCAATCGGTCAACGATCCAACCGTTTTGTCCACCCCCCAGGACGCTTACGCGCAAATCGTGAGCAGTGCCCAATTTCTGTTTGAAAGCGACACGAAGTCGCCCGTGCCTTATCTGGTGTGCGCCGGTCTCCGATTGGGCGAGACGCGCCGGCAAGGGTCCTCGCCGGAGCCGGGCTTTGCGGTAGGCCCCAGTTCGCAGATCAGACAGTCGCTGCGGGCCTTTGCGGTGCATGGCGCCTGGACGGACCTGCTGCGGGCGACACTTCCGGTGATGGCCGAGCCTTGCGCTCGGGCATGGCTGGACCTGCACCGTTATATTTGGCGTGCGGCCCAGGAGACCGGCGCAACCGCAATCGCGGCTGCGGTCTCAGGTACGCTCCGCGAGCTACTGAAGCTGCGCCCGGAGGTGCGGCACTGGACGCTTGAGGACGACACCGGCGCTGCTAATCCAGAAACGCAGGCTTGGATCGATGCCGAAGTGCTGTCCGCGGCGCAATAGTGATGTCTTGCAGCACTCTGGGCATGGAGGGAGGACGGCGTGGCGAAGACGAAAGCGGAGATTTTGATCACGCAGTCGCTGGTTGATCGTCTGGCTGACGTGGACGATTGGCCGACTACTCGGGCAGCTTCGATGCGGATGTACCGCGAATCGCTGAAGCGGGACGTAGAATGGCTGCTTAATACCCGACAGCCGGTGCTGCCCGAATTGGAAGCGTATCCCGTTGCCGCGTCTTCGGTGATCAACTTTGGCCTTCCGGACATCCAGGCGTTCAACGGCTCGGAGGGACGAGATAAGAATGCGCTGAGCGCATCGCTGCTAAAGACGCTTCGGACATTTGAGCCAAGAATCAAGCAGCCCCGAGTCTATATGATGCGCAGCGACGCAACGAGTCGAAGCCTCCGCTTCCATATCGAGGGGCAGATCTCGTTCGAGACGATGGAGGAAGAGATCACGTTCGACACGGTATTGGAATTGATCAGCGGCGAGTTTGAGGTGAAGTAAGCGATGCGCGAGGAACTGCTGCAATACTATGTGCGCGAGCTGACCTATCTGCGGCAGATGGGTGGCGACTTCGCACGTAAGTATCCCGGGGTCGCGCGACGTCTGCTGCTCGAACCGGACGATTGTGGAGATCCACATGTCGAGAGGCTACTTGAGGGCTTTGCGTTTCTTGCGGCCAGGGTGCATCGCAGGATCGATGACGACTTTCCTGAATTGAGTGAGTCACTCCTTAAAATAGTGCATCCATCGTATCTGCGTCCGCTGCCCTCAATGACGATCGTGGAGTGCCTCCCAGATCCTGGACAAGGAAAGAAGACGGCCGGAGTATGTGTTCCGCGTGGTACTGAGTTGGTTTCGAAGACGACGGTCGAACAGCTTCCATGCAGATTCCGCACCGCCTACGATGTAGACCTCTGGCCGTTTTCGGTCGATGAGGCGGAGTGGCGCCAGCCGGAGCGGATGCAGCGGCCGGCGCGCACGACCAACGGCGAACAGGCAGTAGCGGGTGCTCGCCTGCATCTAAAGTGTCTCGGCGACGTGGTGTTTCACGGACTTCCGTTGACAAAGTTGAGGTTTCATCTGGCTGGGGACGCCAACGTAGTTTACCCGCTGTACGAGCTTCTCTCAGAGAGTTGCGTCGAGATCCAACTTCGCGACCCGAAAGATCCAAAGAAACTGATTGTCCTGGAACCCGGGTGCGTTCGCATGGCCGGATTCGAGGCTGATGAGAGTCTTCTGCCCTATGAACGGCGGTCGACCGATGGATACCGTCTCCTACAGGAGTACTTCACGTTTCCAGAGAAGTTCTTGTTTTTCGATCTCAGCGGTCTGGAGCCACTCGCGCAGGCCGGATTCGGCAACGAGGCGGAGATCGTCTTTCTGTTCTCGAAGTTCGAGCGGGCCGAGCGGCAGCAGGGGCTCGAACTGGGCGTCAACGCCAGAACTTTCCGCCTGGGATGCACACCGGCGATCAATCTGTTCAAGCAGACCGCGGAGCCGATCCTGTTGAGCCAGACGAGGCACGAATACACCATCGTTCCGGACAGTCGCCACTCGGCGATGATGGAGATATTCAGCATTGAAGAGGTGGTTGCGGCAAACCCGAAGCTGCGGCAGTCGGTGGTGCTGGAGCCGATGCACACGTACCGTCATCAGACTCGCAGCCAGAGCAACCTGGCGTTCTGGACTGCGAGCCGGCACCAGAACGAACTGGGGGAGCGTGAGCCCTCTGTGATGACGATTTCGGTGGTCGATCTTACGGGACAGGTAACGGACCCCGATGCGGATGTTTTGACAGTTCGCACGCTTTGCACAAATTTCGACCTTCCTAGCCGTTTCAATTTTGGCGCGGCAGGCGGAGACTTTGAAGCGGTTGGGAACGCGGCGGCGAAGACCGTGACTGCACTAAAGCGTCCCACACTAAGCGTCGATCCGCCGGCCGCGTCCGGCCACGCATGGCGGCTGATCTCATTGCTGTCGCTGAACTATCTTTCGGTGAATGAGGAAGGACGCGCGGCCATGCAGGAGATATTGCGTCTACACAATCTGACTGGCTCGGCTGCGAGTGAAAACCAGATCGGCGCGATTGTTCGCATGAATTCATCACCGCACTTCGCGCTGGTGGAGTCGGCTTTCGGGCTTGTGCCGGCGCGGGGAACATTGGTGCAGATGGAGTTGGACGAGCAACAATTTGCGGGGGGCGGGGCGCACCTTTTTACTGCCGTCCTAGACCGATTTCTTGCGGGGTACTGTTCCATCAATAGCTTTTCGCAGCTAGTAGCACGGACCAGTTTGAGAAAGGAGGAGATCGCACAATGGCCACCAAGAACGGGGAGCCAGGCACTGCTTTAGCCAAGCGGGGCGACCAAGCGGAGAGCCAAGACGACTTTCGGGAAATGCGCAAGCTCCTCGAGGAGGAGCCGTTCCGCGTTCAGTTCTTCCAGGCTGTCCGCATGTTGCAACGGATGGAACGGGACCGCAAGCCGGTAGGCCACTTTGTTACACCTCAGGGTGAGGCGATCCGATTCTGTTCCCTGCCGTCGCTCTCCTTTCCCCCGAGCGAACTCTATGCTCTCGAGCGAATGGAAGATGGGCAAATGAAGATGACGGTGCAGTTCATGGGGGTATGCGCGGCGATCTCTGTCCTGCCTGCGCCTTATACCGAACTGCTCCTTCAGCGTATACGGGAAAAGGACCACGCGATGGCGGACTTCTTCGACATCTTCAATCACCGCATGATCTCGTTCTTCTACCGGGGATGGGAGAAGTACCGTTTCTTCATCGGGTATGAGAACGCGCTGGAGGACCGCTTGTCGCCGCGTCTGATGGACATGCTGGGCCTCGGAACGGAAGGACTGCAGGGCCGTGCGGGTGTTCCCGATGAGGCGTGTCTGCACTATGTAGGACTGCTGGCGCGGCATGTGCGTTCCGCGGCTTCGTTACAGCAGATTCTGGAGGATTACTTTGGGGTCAGAGTGGAGGTCCACCAGTTTGCCGGCACATGGCGCAAGCTGCAACCAAAGGACCAGACGTCCTTCTCCGGGTCAGGCGAGTCAAGCGAGCGGCTGGGCGTCGGCGTTGTGGCCGGTGACGAGGTGTGGGATCATCACGGCCGCATTCGCGTAGCGCTCGGACCGATGAGATTCGAGCAGTATCTTACCTTCCTGCCGGGCCAAGACGCATATCGTGAGCTATGCGCGTGGCTCAGGCTCTACTCCAACCAGGCGTACGAGACCGAGGTGCAGCTAGTACTCGAACGCGAAGACGCTCCCAAGTGCGAACTGGGCGCGGACGGCAAGGCCCGTCCGCAATTGGGACTGGTGAGTTGGCTCAAAACCAAGCCGATGCAAAGGAATCCTGCCGACGCTACTTATCTAGTGCAATGAGTAAGATTGTTTTTCCGGGGGACGTGAAGAACCATGAGCACGAATCTGAAGTCACTGATTGGCAAGTTGAACGAGACGTCAAGACGCGCGCTCGAGGCGGCTGCCGGACTGTGTGTGGCGCGCACGCACTATGACATAGAGATCGAGCATTATCTATTGAAGGCGCTCGACGGCAGCGACAACGACATTGCGGCGATTCTTAAGCATTTTGGCGTCGACCGCTCGAGGTTAACGTCTGAGCTGGAACGCAGTCTGGATGCCCTGAAGAGCGGGAACGCACGGTCGCCCGCATTCAGCCCTACGGTCGTCAAAATGCTTGCCGAGGCGTGGACAGTGGCGAGCATTGACTTTGATGCCGGGAGTGTACGGACGGGCTTCACCTTGCTTGCCCTGCTAGGCAACGAGGATCTGGCGCGCGTGACCAGGGAAATTAGCAAGGAATTGCAGCGGATTTCGTCCGAAGAGTTGCGTGGCAGTTTTTACGATGTCGTCGCCACTTCAAGGGAGACGCAGACTGAATTGGGCGGCTCTGGCTCCGGCACTGGAAAGAGTTCCGCGGGAGGCGATGATGTATCTCCAACGGCGGCCAGAGGCAAGACGCCGCATCTCGACCAGTACACGGTGAATCTGACGGCCAACGCAAAGGCGGGCAAGATCGATCCTGTACTTGGCCGCGACCAAGAGATCCGCCAGATGATCGATATCCTAATGCGTCGGCGGCAGAACAATCCGATTCTCACTGGAGAGGCCGGCGTGGGGAAGACCGCAGTTGTTGAAGGGTTTGCCAATCGGGTAGTCAGCGGCGATGTTCCTCCGGCGCTCCGGGGGGTGCATCTGCACAGCCTCGATCTGGCATTGTTGCAAGCGGGTGCGGGCGTGAAGGGCGAGTTCGAAAACCGACTTAAGGGATTGATCAACGAGGTCAAGTCTTCGACCGAGAAGATCATCCTCTTCATCGACGAGGCCCACACTATGATCGGCGCGGGAGGCCCGGCAGGGCAGGGGGATGCGGCAAATCTGCTGAAGCCAGCTCTGGCACGTGGCGAACTTCGGACGATCGCGGCAACCACGTGGTCCGAGTACAAGAAGTATTTTGAGAAAGATCCGGCACTCGCACGGCGCTTCCAAGTCGTCAAGGTGGAAGAACCTACCGAAGACGTTGCGTGCACGATGTTGCGCGGGATAGTGGCATCGCTGGAGAAGCACCACGGGCTGCGGATACTTGACGAGGCGGTCACGGCGACGGTGCGGTTGTCGCACCGCTACATCGCCGGGCGGCAGTTGCCGGATAAGGCGGTCAGCGTGCTCGACACCGCGTGTGCGCGCCTTTCGCTGGGGCAGAACTCGACCCCACCGCGGATTGAGGACATCTCGCGGCGTGTGGACAGCCTTGGGGTGCAGAAGCGAGTTTTAGAGCGCGAGACAAATATCGGGGCCGATCATGCAGAGCGCCTGCTTGAGATCGAGACGCAGATGGCGGCGGCCAAGGAGGAACTGACAACGCTACAGGCGCAGTTCGAGAAGGAAAAGGTGCTGGTCGGCAGAATCCGTGAACTCCAGACGGGACTTGAGTCGAACGGAGAGCCCGACGCTGCTGCCGCAGGCAAGTCCGACGAATCGCAAAAGGAACTCGCCAGCCTGGAGGCGGAGCTGGATGAGCTACAGGGTGAGCGCGGGATGATCCGCGTCTCCGTCGATGCGCAGATTGTGGGCGAGGTCATCTCTGCCTGGACCGGAATTCCGCTCGGCAAGATGGTTAGGGACGAGATCGCGACCGTCCTGACGCTCGACGAACACCTCAAGAAGCGCGTCATTGGACAGGATCACTCTCTTTCCGCGATTGCCCAGCGGATCATTACTTCCAGAGCCAACCTGGACGATCCGGTCAAGCCGGTCGGCGTGTTTTTGCTGGTTGGGCCAAGCGGAGTCGGGAAGACGGAGACGGCGATCGCGCTGGCGGACATCCTCTACGGTGGCGAGCGCAATATGATCACGATCAACATGTCGGAGTTCCAAGAGGCGCACACGGTTTCCACACTAAAGGGCTCGCCTCCGGGTTATGTAGGTTACGGCGAGGGTGGCGTACTGACCGAAGCGGTCCGGCGGCGGCCTTACTCCGTCGTACTGCTCGACGAGGTGGAGAAGGCGCACCCGTCTGTTCTGGAACTGTTCTTCCAGGTCTTCGACAAGGGCAAGATGGAGGACGGCGAGGGGCGCGAAATAGACTTCCGCAACACTATCATTCTGCTCACCAGCAACGCTGCGACCGACACGTTGATGAAGTTGTGCGCCGATCCGGAGACGATGCCCGATGGTGATGGTCTCCTCCTGGCAATGAAGCCGGAATTGAACAAGATATTCAAGCCGGCATTTCTGGGACGGTTGCTGATCGTGCCTTATTTCCCCGTGCGCGATGAGGCGCTGAAGCAAATCATCCGGCTGAAGCTGGGTAAGATCCGCAGACGTCTGATGGAAAGCCACAAAATCAGCCTGAACTATGACGAAGTTCTCCTGAACGAGGTAGCTGCACGCTGCACGGAGGTGGAGAGTGGCGCTCGCAATGTCGATAACATCCTCTCGAACACCATGCTTCCCGATCTCTCCCGGCAGATTCTTGGGCGGCTTGCGGGAGGAGAAGCTTTGGAGCGAGTGGCGGTTTCGGTCAAGGATGGCGCCTTAACCTACGATTGGAGTACCGCGGCATGAGGTTGCCGCGCGCTTTTGTCTTCCATAATTGAACGGGTATCTAAATCCGCACTCGGAAACCGGCAGGTCAAACATGGCAAATTTGAAGCAGAGCGATCGGTTAATGCAGTTCTCCAGTCCTCTGGGCAGAGATGTGCTGCTCATCGAAACGCTCGATGGCGCGGATGGCATCTCGCGCCTCTTCGAGTTCCATGCGCAGTTGCTGGCCACCGCCGACACTTCGATTGATCCGAAGGCGTTAATCGGCTCCAAAGTGTCGGTGGCCATCGCGCTCAACGATGCGCCCGGCTCGCGATGGGTCAACGGAATTGTCGCGTCCTTTGAGCAATCGTCTGGAAATGTTGAGTTCGACGTCTACCACGCCCGCATAGTGCCGTCTTTGTGGCAGTTGACCCTCAGCGCGAATTGCCGCGTGTTCCAGAATATGACGGTGATGGACATCGTGAAGAAGGTAATCGGCGAGTATAGCCTGTCACTCTCCGATCAGACCAGCGCGTCTTATAAGACCCTCGATTACTGCACGCAATACGACGAGTCGGATTTTCACTTCATCTCGCGCATCCTGGAGCAGAGCGGCATTTTTTACTGGTTCGAGCACACTGAGAACGACAATAAGATCATGTTCGGCGATGGGCGGAATGCTTATGCGGGCTGCCCATTGTCGTCGTCGGTGGTCTATGAGCCGGACGGCAGCGGGCGAGAGGGCGCCTACGGCTCGGGGATTTCGGAATTCAGCGCCACCGCAGCGATGGTTTCAGGAAAGCACTCCACCCGCGACTACGACTTCCGTACCTATGCCCCTCACGATGTGCCGGCGAAGGCCAGCGCGAGTCCGTTCGGCAAGAACGGCTATGAACATTTCCTGTATCCGGCTGGTGAGGAAGGTTATGTGAAGGAAACCGGCAAGGAGTTGAGCACGCCCGATTTCGGAGCGTTGTTTCTGGATTCCGACGCTCTATCAAGCGATGCCGTCTCCGAAGTGTTTCGCGGATCTTCCAATGCGCGGTCGTTCTGCTGCGGATACACATTCACAATGAGCAAGCACGCACGATCAGTGTGGAACCGGAAATATCTGCTGACTGAGGTGATCCACCAGGCTGCGCAGGTTCCCTCCTACAAGACAGAGGCTGCATCAGGCGGAGCGGGATACAGCAATCGGTTCTCGGCGGTCTCGTCGGACCTGGTATTCAAGCCCGCCCAGACTGCGCACAAGCCTAGAATCTATGGCCCTCAGACCGCGATGGTTGTCGCACCCAGTGGCGAGGAGATGTTCATTGACAAGCTAGGGAGGGTTTGTGTGCAGTTTTTCTGGGACCGGGTTCGCAAGCCGAACACAGTCGACAATACGTGGGTTCGCGTGGCTCAGCCATGGGCTGGTAGTGGATGGGGAACATTCTTCTGGCCGCGCCTGAAGGACGAAGTAGTGGTCCAATTCCTCGACGGCGATCCTGACAATCCTGTCGTTACCGGTTCTGTGTACAACGGCGTCAATGTGCCCAAGTACGCCCTGCCGGACCACAGCACGCGTTCCGGACTAGTCACCCGCAGCAGCAAGGGCGGATCGGCGCAGAACGCGAATGAACTGCGCTTCGAAGATAAGACCGGTAGCGAACAGATATTCCTGAACGCCGAGCGCGACATGGACCACCGGACGGAGAACGACAATCGCCGCTTCGTCGGGGGCAAGGACTCGCTGATCGTTAAGGGTTCGCAGTACGAAGAGGTCGACGCCAACCGTCACGCCAATATCAAGGGAAACACGGTCGATAAGGTCGGCGGCAATTCCGATATCAACATCACCAGCAACCTCAACGAGAAGGTTGGATCGAATTACTCGCTGCAGGTGGGGCAGGACCACGGTGAAAAGGTTGGGCAGAATTATTCGATGGATGCGGGAATGCAAGTCTACATCAAGGCGGGACAGACGGTCGTCATCGAGAGCGGAATGAATCTGTGCCTTAAGGGCGCCGGTGGCTTCATCACGATCGGCCCATCGGGGATCGCCATCTCGGGGACCATGGTGATGATCAACAGCGGAGGGGCCGCCGTCCCGGGCTCTCCTGCATCGCTGACCTCTCCTGGTGATCCAACTGCGCCGGACGAGGCCGACGACGGAAGCAAGGGCGGAAAAAAGTAGCCGCCGCACGGAGTGGCCGAGCAGCGCAAGACTTTGGAAGGAGGGCAGGCCAGTCGCATGAAGCCATTCACCATTCGCGCCGCTCAATTCGAAGGCCTTGCGCGCGGGGCTGAGCAGAGCTTTGTGCGCTCGCTCGCAGACTTCCTGCGTGAGGAGGTGCCTGATGCGCGCGACGATCCGCCTGAAGCACTGCTGGCCTTCACCGCGGCTATGGTGCGCAAGGCCATGGGATACGGCCTCACTCTGCGGCGCGACGCTGCGATCTATACCACCTGCGCTTACCTGCTCGGTGACAACTTCGAAGAGCATTTCCATCCGGCGCGGCGCACTCTCAACTCCAAGCTGCCGGGCCCGGATAAGGCTGAATGGCTGCGGAATGCCACTGTTGCACTGATCGACTCGCAGGGGAGGCTGCCCCAATAGATGCCAGCCGGCAATTTCCTAAGTCGAGCCTGGAACAAGACCGCCGAAGAAACCACGGCGGCGATGAGTGCGGTCGGTGACTCGGTAGCTAAGTCCGTTGAGAATACGGAAGAGTATTTCAATTCGAAGGTGGCTGAGGCCGCGGCCGCTGCCAAGGTTGTCGAAACCGAAGCCGAGAACGCCGCCAAGGCTGCGGAGGCTAAGGCAGAGGCGGTCGGCTCAGAGGTTCGCGCGCGTGCTCAGAGTCTCGCTGAAGCTGCGAAGGCAAAGGCAGAAGCGGCTAAGGACGAGGTAGTCAGCGATGTCAATGCGGCGACGGCGAAGGTAAAGTCCACCGAACGAAAAGCTGTCGACGGGGCCTCCTCAGTAATCTCTTCGGCGGGCGCCAAGGTGAAGGCAACAGCCGACTTGGCTAACCAAGCAACCTCATTCTTTAATGAGGTGAGCGAAGGACATTCCAAGCTCGGCGTCGCGCTGAAAGTCGCCTCCATCATCGTCGCGAACCGTCATTTTTTTGCTGCGAAGATTGCCCAGGCCATTCTAAACAAGGTGGCCAATAAGTTCTTTCCCAAGCCTGTTTCCAGCGTCGAGGCATCGTGCCCCTTGCCCCAATCGGAGCGACTTGCAAACAAGATCTTGCGAGAAAAGAAGGCAATTGACTCCGCCAAGAATAAAGGTTTTGGATCAAACCCCGCCGTTGTTGAGGCGGAGCGACACGTGGCCGCAAGTACCAGGGCTTTGATGTCCGCGGACGCCTACAACGACTACTCGGACCCACCAAAGATAGTGATCCCCGGCTATCGCCGAGCCACTGCCGAAGACTTCAAGAAGCTTAAGCTCAATCCGAAATTGTTCGACCCCTCGTCCGGCATGAACGCTGCGCTCTATGTTTCCGGGGATGGCTCCCAATATACTGTTGCTTTTCGGGGTACGGACTCGACCAATAAGTCGGACGTTGTCAATGATGCTCGGCAGGCGCTCGGCCTCAAGAGCGAGTACTACGACCAAGCTCAGGATCTAGCCACCACGGTGCAGAACGCCGTGTATATGAATGCGCCTCCAGGGTCGAAGCTGGATTTCACGGGTCATTCGCTCGGTGGCGGAGAGGCACAAGCAGCCAGCGCCGCGACGGGCCTGCCTGCGACTATCTTCAATTCTGCTGGGCTCAATCCGAATTCGGTGACAGACTTCGATCGTGCAGCGCTGGTCAGTCGAATCGACAATTACACGGTCGCTGGCGAACCCCTAACGCTGTTGCAGCAGAATCTGGTCGGAATACCTGCGGCATCCGCCAGGCAGATGCCGCTCCCCGCACCTCCTGGCGACCTCGGCTTAAGGGACTTACACAGCATCGATTCAGTGCAGAGTGGACTTTGTCAGACCGGCCAGGACAACCTGGCGGCGCTAGCGAAACTCGGTGCGTCACCGTGAGCCAACTCAGACCAACTGTCCACCGCCGTCTGCCGAGTCTGCCGCTGCTTTGGGCCGGCTCACTTATACTCACTTTTTCCGCGTGTAAAGGAAAATCCGTGAACCCGTCTGACCTCTTCTCCGACCCCAAAACATTGGCACTAGTCAAAGCTGCACAGCGAGGTGACGTAGCGGGAATCCGTGACGCCGTTCATGCCGGAGCCGACCCCAACGCATTCGGTAAGGACAACGCGACCCCCTTGATGGCCGTCCTGGCTTCCACCACAAACAAAGATGGTCTGCGGGGCCTTCTCAGCGTCGGTGCCAATCCGAACCTGCCCTCGACCGACGGTGTTCTACCCATCGAACTGGCTGCTCGCGCTCCAGACCCCGAATTTCTCCGCATCATGCTGGCTGGAGGCGGCAATCCAAACATCCATGCGGGCGGAGGCAAGCCTCTACTTTACCTGGCGGCTGTCGACGATCGGTGGGAGAACGTTCAGCAACTGCTTGACAGTGGTGCCGATATCAATGGGAAGGACGAGTCCGGCTACACCACGGTGATGGGAATGGCCAAGTTGCGTCGCTTTGACCGTGTCGCCTGGTTCATCGACAAGGGAGCCGATGTGCGCATTGAAGCCGACACTGGGGTCAATTTGGCCACGGTTATCTACCTCACCCCTCCAGCTCCGCCAGCGCAGGAAGCATGGCGCCCGAAGGTCCTACAGATGCTCGCTCAACGTGGCATCAACGGTCCCCAACAACCTAACCCGCAGCCGTCCCGCTAACTGACTAGGAGGTCCCATGCCACCAGCAGCTCGAATGGCTGATCCAACAACTCATGGCGCACCGCTGGCCCCCGGGCCTGGGAGCCCTAATGTACTGATCGGCAATATGCCCGCTTGGCGCGCCATGATCGACCAGCATGCCTGTCCGGCAGTGAGCATCACGGGGCCGGACGGAGTTGGGATGGTCATGATGGGGAGTCCGACGGTTCTCATCAACTTCATGATGGCGGCGCGGATGGGGGACATTGTCGTTGAAGTCCCTGGGCTGGCGATGGGACCGGCCAACCCGATTGCCATGGGCTGTCCGACGGTCATCATCGGAGAAGCAGGCGGCGGAAGCGCCCAAGCTGAGGCGATGTCGCAGGGAGCGGCAGCCGGCGCCGCGTTTTGCGAGGTATGCGGCCAATAGTCTTTGAGGTCGGAGGAGGCGCAAGTGGAGTTCGTTCTCGAAGTGCGTCCGCCTGAGGGGGGACTCCGTTACGTCCGTCTCCCTGCACAGGGGAGGATGACGATCGGGCGCGAGGCTCCTGCCGATGTGGTTCTTCCGGATCGCTTCCTCTCCCGGTCGCACTTCCAACTGCACATCGAGAATGGAATTTTTGTGGTGACCGACGCTGGAAGCAGCAATGGAACATTTGTAAATGGTGTGCGCCTCAGCCGGAGCGAGTTGAGGCACGGTGACACAATCTATGCCGGAAGGACGGTTCTGCGGCTGAGTGCTCTGCTGGAGGGAAAGCCCGCGCTGGAGACACTGCCCGAGCCGCCCAGTACCTTCCTGTCGTGGCAGTTCAATCTGCTGACGTTACTGGAGGAGAGATGCAACTTCGTGGTTCTGGATGGAGCGATCAGTCCGGCAGTCCGTGATCTGCTGAATCTGGCCGGCGTGTTTTATCAATCGCTCTATGAAGGCGAGAAGGCAGCGGAGCTAGCACCGCACGGACCCTTCCTCGTTGAACTAACCAAGGGAAGCATACTGACTCCGTTCCTGGTCAAGGCTGCGTGGGGCAAGTCCTGGGGGATATTTGCAGTCGCTGAACTAAGCTTCGACGAGATGAGAAAGCATTTGCGGCGGTTCCTAATCGTCAATACAGAGAATGGTCAGCGCTTGTTATTCCGCTTCTATGATCCCCGGGTCTTGAGAACATTCCTTCCCACGTGCGATTTGGGTCAACGCAAAGAGTTCTTCGGCCCGATTCAATCGTTCATTGCCGAATCGGAAGATGTCAATTCCGTTGTCTTGCTCAACCCAGTTGGCGAAGAAGTACGGCGTTTGAAGTGATCCCACACCCGGGGGTTCCTTCAAAGCTCACCTTTTCGTAAACACTTGAGCACGGGGCACACCTTGTCGAATCTGTCAGGCGCATCTATAGTCGGACGCATTATGGACGATGGTTCTCAAGCTAGCGGTGGCGAGACGGTGCAGGTCGATTTCACCCTGGCCATCGGTTCGGGGCGGCTGGATGCGTCGGTCGTTGTGCCAGCAGGCAACGTGACCCTGACGCAGATACTTCCCGCTATTCAGGGTCTCACCAGCAATATCGTTGGCAGTGTCATCCAGATCGTTCAGTCGGAAGGGCGACAGATCTCGTGCAAGGCGGGATGTGGCGCGTGTTGCCGACAGATGGTGCCGCTCAGCATCTTTGAGGCGGAGGCACTCGCGGAGTGGATCGCGACTCTTCCCGAGGAACACCAGGAGGAGTTGCGACGGCGATTTCATATGGCGCTGCTGGCGTTGAAGGAGAGCGGCATCCTCGATCGAATGGACCCGGAAGAGTGGGTCGATGGAAGTGAGGATGCCAAGAAGCTTGCCATAGACTATCTGGCTGCAAAGATTCCGTGCCCATTTCTTGAGGATGAGTCCTGCGGGATACACCCTATCCGGCCCCTCATTTGCCGCGAGTACCTGGTCACTTCGCCGCCTGAGTTTTGCGCGGCGCCGGCGGTCGACCGGGTTGAAGGCGTCCCGATGCCACTAAAGCCTTCGGGGAGCCTCTTCAAGCTTGGGGGCCAGATCGAGAAGGGCGGACGCGGTTGGATACCCCTCGTCTTCCTATTTGCGTGGATCAAGAGCGGCGCACAACCCGGCAAGCGATTCTCCGGTTCCGGTCCGGAAGTGCTCTATCAGTTTGTCAAAAACCTTACATCTCAATGAAAACTAATCATAGGAAAGCCGGCCCGTGGAATTCCCTGAAACATGGGTGATCTTTACCGGCCAAACTATGACTCCGGGCTGTTAGAATCCTCGTCACCTACTAACTTCCAAATCCGGATCCCTCTCAGGAGCAAATTCCATGAAGCCGTTTGCCCTTCTGCTCACCTGCACGTTGGTATCAACGTCCGTCGTCGCTCATGCGGACTTCACCTACGAGGAGTCCACTCAGATCACCGGGGGATCAGTTGTAAGCATGATGAAGTTTGCAGGCGCGTTTAGCAAGCAAGCTCGCCAAGCCAACGAACCTATCCTTACCGGTGTAATGGTGAAGGGAAACCGCATGATACGGACTACGAAAGATAGCTCCGAGGTCATCGACCTAGATGCGGGCACCATTATGGAAATCAACCACGTGAAGCGACAATACACGATTGTGACCTTCGAGCAGATGCGTAAACAGATGGAGGCCGCAGTAGCCAAGGCCAAGGCTGAGCAACCGAAGCAGCAACAACAAACGCCGAACAACGATGCGCAGAATGTCGAGATGAAGTTCAACATCAAGGTGCGTAATACCGGCGCCACCAAAGATGTCGCTGGTCTGAGCGCCAAGGAGTCCATTATGACCATGACGGTGGACGCCAAGGATCAGAAATCCGGGCAGACGGGCTCGCTCGCCGTCACGACCGATATGTATCTCGTGCCGGAAATTCCCGGCTACGAGGAGGTCCAGGAGTTTGACAAGCGCTATGCGATGAAGATGGGTACAGTGATGAGTGAGGCGATCAACCCGCAAATGATGGCTATGATGCAGCAACCCAGCGCCGGTAAGGGAATGGCGGATATGCAAGTCGAAATGTCTAAGCTTAAAGGAACCCCGGTTCTTCAGATCATGCGCATGGGTACGACACTGGACGGCACGCCATTGCCGGCCGCCTCCGAGGCACCATTGCCTACGGGTCCACCGCCACCCACCGCAGGAGAGATCGCGAAGCAGTCTGCAAGTGCTGCGATCATGAGCAGCATTCCATTCGGAGGGTTCGGCAGAAAGAAGAAGCAGGAAGATCCACCTCCTGCTGCCAATTCCACCCCGCAGAACTCCGCAGTGCTGATCGAGATGAGCACACAGATGACGAACTTCTCGAAGGGGTCGGTCGATTCGAACCAGTTCAATCCTCCGGCCGGTTACAAGCAGGTGGAGGCGAGGCAATTGGACTAGAAGTCTTGGTAAGCAGACTGCTGTCGGATTTTAGTTCAGGCTTATCTGGTGGTGGAGGGGGCGACAAATTCGACTGTAGCCTTCCCTGCTTTCACCACCTTGTCACGGAGCCTTCACCGCGTCGCCGACCTTTGGTACTCCTGAGCCGCTGAACTTTCCAGTTGCAGAGAGAGCGTCGACACTATCGATCTTAACGGTACCAATCACGGTTTCAATCGAGCGAAGCGGTTTGCCGGTCACGGGGTCTTTGATGACTCGGCTTACCCGTGTGACATTCAGGACATCGGCAACTTTGACGCCCTGCGAAGAACCAACATTCAGTACGAGATCATTACCCGATGCGTCGGCCACAAGGCCAACCACCGGTACGGCTACGGGAGCGGCTGCGACGGGGAGTTTGGCGGAGTTGGCGTCGAGCGAAGTGCCAAGCTCAACCACCGCGCCCTTGACTGCCTCGCCAATGATGGTCTGAGCGAAATTCGAGCTTCCCATGTCGAGGTGGCCACCTCCTGAGTTCCATCCGCCTCCACCTCCACCGAGTAAATCCGTGCCGGAGCGCTCCGACTTGCCGGTCCCGGTGGAAGAGGCAAGAATCTCCCCGGTATTCACGTCGACCATGCGGGCTGTGATAGCAACGGTAGCTTTGGATTTATGGACTCCTACCCCGCCCACGCCGAACTTGCCGAGGGCGCTACCCATGCCGCCTGTATTGACGTTGTGGTCGTCGCGGCCGAATTGAGTAATATCCCCGATGATGATGGTGTCGACGCCGAGAAGGCGGCCGATCTGTGCGGCGGTCGCCGGATCGGCGCGATTGGAATTGGAGAAGTTCTGTTCTGCAAGGATTTTACTCATGGCCTGGCGTTCGATTACGCGGTAGGTGCCATCATTGACGAGCTTGTCTATGAGCAGGTCTGTGATGCCTTTCCCGATGTCTTGGTTGGTGCCAAAGATCGCCTGAACGCTGGTGGTCACAGTGCCATAGTTGAAGTCGAGCACCGCTACTCGATGTTTTTGCTGTCCAAGCGCTGGAGATACTGCGCACAAAAAAGTAAGGAGGGCGGAGACTATACGCATTTGATTGACTCCTCGCGATGTTTCGCGTCGTTCATATCGATTTCAGAATCATTACAACACTTAGTGGCCAAGAAACTTTTCAAGACTGCCAAGTTCAGTGTCTGCCTTCTCCATATCCCGCGATGCAGCCGAGGTGTTGCCGGAACGCAGATCATTGGTGGCTGTGCGCAGGTAGGCATCGAGACGCGATTCAGTCGCCTCGACATCGCCCCGAAGCCCCAGCCCCATCTGCTCCTGTTGACTTCGAATTTGTTGCACGCTGCGCCTTGCTGCGGCGGAACGGGCGTTCAGTTGGATGAGTTGTTCTTGCAGAAGAGCTAGGTCTGCATTATTCGTCGCGGGAGACGGCACGGTGGAATTCGCTGTCGCTGATGCATTGCCACTCACGCCGAGCTGATTGCTCCCGTTGACTGCATCGACGGGTGGTCGCGTAGGAGCTTGGCGTTTACCGACGGGCGCTGCTGCGGGCTCCAAGGGACGGGGGGCAGATGGCACAAGCGTCCCATCATTGGACGGCGTATGCAATGGGTCGGATGTAGCTGGGCTCGCAGGGCGCGATGCGGTCTCGGCGTCGACCGGTTGTGACGAAGCGGCCGGGGATGGGGGTGATGAGTCAACTGAAGCGGGTGCCGCGGCATGAGTGTGCCTGTAGTTTGGCACCGTAGTGGCGATAGCTACCAGTGCGAGCACGGCAGCCAAGGCTCCTGTGGCAATCCATAACACCTTGTTGCCTTCCCGGCGTGGACTGGCGGGTTTTGTTGATGCGGCGGCGGGTTGATCTGCGGCCACAAGAGGAACAGCAGATGGAAGCGGAACTGGTGGGGCAGAGAGGGCTGAGGCAACAATTGGCACAGGCTGACGGTTTTCGACTCCTGCGGAAACTGCGGGGAGGGCGTAGCCCCTAAGTTCGTTCCTGAACGCGTCTGCAGATTGGAAGCGCATGGCCGGATCCTTGGCAAGAGCGGTCAGGATGATGTCATTCAGGCCTGACGGGATCGCGGGGTTGAGTTCAATGGGAGGGCGAGGTTGAACATTCAACTGTTGATTCAGAATACCGAAGGTTGAGTCGCCTTCAAAAGGCCGGAAACCTGCTATTAGCTCGTAAAGGACGATACCGATAGAGTACAGATCGGAGCGCGCGTCGATGGTGGCTCCCCGGACTTGCTCGGGGGACATATAAAAAAGCGACCCGATCGTGCTACCGGGTGCGGTAAGATTCTTGTCGACTTTCGACTTGGCGATGCCGAAGTCCATCAGCTTCGATATGCCGTGAGAGGTCACCATGATGTTTGCGGGTTTGATATCACGATGGACTACACCGCGAGCGTGAGCATAGCTGAGGGCCGAGAGCGTTTGGGAGATAATCTGCACGACCTCGCTGCTGGACATGCTGCCTTGCTGTGCGCGCTGCTCCAAGGTGAAACCCTCGACAAACTCCATCATCATGACAAGCTGGTTGCCGGACTGGAATGCGGTGTGAAGCAACGCAATGTTGGGATGGTCGAAGCTGGCGAGGGTGCGAATCTCTGAGATGAATCGGACGGCGAGATCGGGTTCGGCGGCAAAGTCCGGCAGAAGAACCTTCATCGCCTCTACGCGGTTGGAGATGATGTTGCGCACACGATAGACATGGCCCATCCCACCCGCGCCTACCATCTGCAGAATTTCGTAGTCGCCTACGCGCTGCCCAATCTGGAATGCCATGGAATACACCCTTGGACTTCTTTCAGTCTTACATAAAAACAGAGCCAGGCTGAAATAAGACGCATTTCGCGCGAAAGTATTGCACGGGAAGAACGTGATGAAGGATCCGTCAGAACCATACGAAAGTGTTGACCCGGTCCTGCACCGCCACCGTCGTCGAGGAGCTTAGCCCTCGATGACACACGCGGAGTTCGGCGGGCACTCATACGCCTCGCACAAGCCAGGCTCGTTGTTGCGCACGTTACCCACCCGGGGGTCGACGGGAAAGGCCTTCATATCCCCGGCGTCGTAGGGCCGGAGCAGGTCCACGGGCGGGTGTTCGGGGTCGTCTCGCGTCAGCCACCGGTCGTAGTCCGACGACTTGAGGATGACCGGCATTCGGTTGTGGACCGTCAGCTCGTTTGGGTCCGTGGTGATGATCGCGAAGGACTGCAGCCAACCGCCATCGGGTTCCTTCCAGGCGTCCCATATGCCACCGAAGGCGAACGGGTCGCCGCTGCTTAAGGTAAACGCGTACGGCTGCTTCGTCTTGGCGTTCAGGGTCTTCCACTCATAGAAGCCATCCGCCGGGACGAGGCAGCGGCGACGTTGGAAGGGGCCGCGCCACATCGGCTTGCTCGTGAGGGTCTCCGCCTTTGCGTTGATAGTCGAGAAGCCCTTGAAGTCGGCAAGGTTCTTGGCGAAGTAAGGCACCATGTCCCACCGCATGGTCACGAGCTCACGCTCTCCTGTCTCTTTGTCGGCACGGATGACGGGCTGGAACGTGGTTGGCGCAATGTTGTAGTTGGCTGGCGGAAGTACAAAGCCCTCCGGCAGCTTGCCGAGATGGAACGCTTCGGCGATGCGCTGCTTATCGGACCGGCGATAGTAACGACCGCACCTACTTCATCCTGGGATGAATCCGGCTTGTATCAGTTGGGTGCGCAAGGCTTGCACCTCGATGTGTACGGGGCGGCCTGCCTCAAGGTCTTCACGAATACTGTCCACTTTGGACTTGTCTAAGCCGAGAAGCTCCTCCAGCGTGTGGACCACACGATCCACGAAGATCATGGCAACGTAGTTGACCCTCGCTTCTGGAATGTCTCGCCCGTCCACGCGGACGGCAACGTCGATGTTCGGCGTAGTTCCCTCGGGATCGAGTTGGATTCTGTAGGTCTTGATGGTGTCGTGAATCATTCAGTTCTTCCCGTCTTCAATGCAGCGCGGATCAGCTGGAACCTGCAATCAGGCGATAGATACGCGATCCATATTTTTGCACGATCGCCATTCCAATGCCCGGCACAGCTAATAGCTCAGCATCATTCTGGGGACAAGTCGAAGCGATACCTCGCAGAGCCCGATCGCCGAAGATCCGGAATGCCGGAATATTTCTGTGTTTCGCCTCACTCAAGCGCCAGGCACGCAATGCCTCCTCCACGCGAACCTGAAGCTTCGGTTCGGACACATCTGCTCGTGTTCCCGCCTGCCGCGATTGCGCCCGAACGGAAGCGCTCCGGGATGCCTTGGTCTTACCGGCCTTCTTCTGGCGTTTTCGCTTGGAAACGGGCCGTTGAGCCTCTTTCATCACGAAGTGCACTGGCGTGGTCTGATCGGCGGCTCGCCCGGCTGGAGTAAGACGGACAGTGCGGTAGGGAATCTGCTTGCCTTCCTTTTCGAACACCGCATCAGTAACTGTAAGGAGTTCTGCCCGGGCCATGGCTCCCAGGACTTCTTCGAAGTTGTCCCGGCTGATCTCGTTTCCTGGGAAAAGCTCGCTGTACAATTTGCCAGTCGACTTGCTGGAAATGGACTGCAGGCCGCGCAGCACTCGATAGAGCGCAGTTCGCTCCTCTTCCGTCGCGGTTCGGAATCTTTGGGCAACGCACTTAGACGGAGCACAGAAATCGCACAGACCACATGCCGCAGCACTGTCCGACGTATCGCCAAAGTGACGAACAAGGGACGTCATGCGGCATTGGTTGCTCTCGGCAAAGCGAATCATCTGATCGATCTGCGCCCGTTTGTTCTCGCCTTGCAGGATGTAGGACGAGCGCCATACCCCCTCGCCCTGGCTTACATTCTCCGCAAAGTCCAGCACGGCACCTTTATGGATCCAAAGTTTCTCGAGAGCCTTGTCGAAGAGATCTTCCTCCATCACCAAGGCTTTGCGGAGCGCCTCCTTAGGTTGAGGCTCCGTATGAAGTTCTGCAAACATTCGATCCAGCAACGAAACATCTGGATAATCTCGATTGAAGAAAAAGTCGTGGGTATGACGATCTCCATATGAGTGCATGAGAATGGCGCGACTCGGCTTTCCATCGCGTCCAGCTCGGCCAATCTCCTGGTAATACCCTTCCACACTGCCCGGCAGGGCGGTGTGAATAACGGTTCGAACGTCCGGCTTATCGATCCCCATTCCAAACGCCGTGGTTGCCACCATGATGTCCAGCTTGCCCGCCATGAATTCTTCCTGCACTCGCCGCCGCCGCTCAGAATCCAGTCCTGCATGGTAGCTGGCTGCGGCAAACTCTCCTGCCAACTCCGCCGCCAGACTTTCCGTCTGCTTGCGTGTCGGAGCGTAGACGATGGCTGGCCGGTGTTTCTGCTCCAGCAATATCTCCCGAACGAGCCGAGTCCGTTGTGAAGGCAGGGCCTCTACAATCTCGATTCCTATGTTCTCGCGGCGGAAACCATGGATGAAGTGCGCGGGCTCAGTCAAGCCTAGCTGAGTTGCAATGTCATTCTGGACCAGCGGCGTCGCCGTGGCCGTAAGTGCCAGCATCGGAGCAGGGCGAAGACTCGGTAAGTACTGGCCCAGCATCCGATAGTCCGGGCGAAAATCGTGGCCCCATTGCGAGATACAGTGCGCCTCATCGATCGCGATCAGAGAGGGCTTTCGCTTGGCTAGCATTTCGGGAAAACCTGTCACCCGAAGCCGCTCTGGAGCAATGAAGAGGTACTGCAGCTTGCCAGCCAGGTAGTCGGAACAGACACGCCTGGATGCCTCACGGTCGCGACCTGAATGGATGCACTCAACCGCGAAGCCTAGCTCCTTCAACTTCAGCACCTGATCGTCCATCAGAGCAATGAGTGGACTGATCACGAGAGTCGTCCCACCTCGTGCCAATCCTGGCAACTGGTAGCAAAGCGACTTGCCCGAACCCGTTGGCATGACAAG
>OBLU010000314.1_pt1 | contig 47125 bp, 39 predicted proteins | sample 1518681 | NCBI WGS metagenome assembly OBLU01 (sample SAMEA3539304, study PRJEB22396) | soil metagenome | biome: tundra; feature: field; material: soil | place: USA | collected 2010-05 | depth 0.15 m
ATTGCGCGGCGATTCCGTCGGGGTTGCTGGAGAGCGAGTTATTCGGTAATGAAAGGGGCGCGTTCACCGGAGCAGTGAGCAAGAAGATTGGGCGGCTCGAACTGGCGGACAAGGGCACGCTGTTTCTGGACGAGATCGGGGAGATTTCACTGGAGTTACAGCCGAAGCTGCTGCGGGTCTTGCAGGATCAGGAGTTCGAGCGGCTGGGCGGAACGCAGACGTTGAAGGTGAACTTCCGTTTGATCGCGGCGACGAACCGCGATTTGGGTGAGGCCGTGCGAGAAAACGAGTTTCGCAGCGACTTGTATTACCGGCTGAATGTGTTTCCGATCCGCGTGCCACCGCTACGGGAACGGCGGGAGGACATCCGGCTGCTGGTGGAACATTTTGTACAGAAGTTCGCCCGGCGGATGAACAGGTCGATCACGAGCATTCCCAAGAGAACCATGGATGTGCTGATGGGCTGGGATTGGCCGGGGAATGTGCGGGAGTTGGAAAATTTTATCGAACGATCGGTGATTCTCACACAAGGCTCGGTTCTGGTATCGCCGCTGAGCGAGATGAGGCTGATAGCAGAGCAAGAAAACAGCACGGATCAAACGCTGGAAGCGGCGGAACGCGAACACATTCTGCGCGCACTACGAGAGAGCCACGGGCAAATCGGCGGGACGGGTGGGGCGGCGATGCGGCTGGGAATGAAGCGAACGACGCTGCAATCGAAGCTGAAGCACTTGGGAATCAATCCCCGGTCAGGAGCGCCTGGGCAGTAGTTCACCCCTCAACCACAAACACGATCAGGCCGCATTGTTTCGAGCTCCACAGTATTCGTCAACCGTGTGCTTCCTCTGACGGTTACGCACAGAGGGCGTCCGGCACGGACGCCTTTTTTTCGCACGACTCTCGTTGCCTATCACATCGCCTGCAATCGTGATCCGGGCTGCGCTGGCGGGTTGACTGCATTTGCTTGATGTCTGGGTGCTCCCTACAATAGAAGTTCAATCCAAAATCCTATGATCCATTTCCCAGTCCCCGAGGCCCTCACATTCGACGACGTGTTGCTCCTGCCGGCGCATTCCGAAGTCGTGCCCGCGAACACGAACACGCAGACCCAGATCTCGCGCAACATTCGGCTCAACATTCCGATCATCAGCGCCGCCATGGACACGGTGACCGAGTCGCACATGGCGATTGCCCTGGCGCAGCAGGGTGGGCTGGGGATTATTCATCGCAACCTGACGATCGATCAGCAGGCCAATGAAGTGGATAAAGTGAAACGGTCGGAGAGCGGTATGATCGTCGATCCGGTCACCATGTCGCCGGATGCGAAGGTTTCCGATGCGCTGGACGTCATGCAGAAATACAAGATTTCCGGTGTGCCGATCACATTGAAGGATGGAAAGCTGGTCGGCATTCTGACCAATCGCGATCTGCGCTTCGAGACGCGCTTCGATGTTCCGATCAGCAAAGTGATGACCAAGGAGAATCTGATCACGGTGCCGGTGGGAACGACGCTGGAGCAGGCGGAAGAGATTCTGCACGAGCACCGCGTGGAAAAGCTGCTGGTGGTGGACGACAAGTACAACCTGAAGGGTTTGATCACGGTCAAGGACATCCAGAAGAAACTGAAGTATCCCGGCGCCGCCAAGGACCAACAGGGCCGGTTGCGGGTGAGCGCGGCGATCGGCGCGACCGGCGATTTCCTGGAGCGCGCGCAAGAACTGGCGAAGGCGAAAGTCGATGTGCTGGCCATTGACAGCGCGCATGGGCATTCCACCCTGGTGCTGGAAGCGGTCAAGAAGGTGAAAGCGATGTTGCCGGAGGTGGAACTGATCGCGGGCAACGTTGCAACCTTCGATGGCGCCTGCGACCTGGTGCGGGCGGGAGTGGACGGAGTGAAAGTCGGCATCGGGCCGGGCTCGATCTGCACCACGCGCATCGTAACCGGCGTGGGTGTTCCGCAGATTACGGCGATTGCGGAGGCGGCGCGGGCCACGCGCGACGCGGGCGTTCCCGTGATTGCCGACGGCGGCATCAAGTATTCCGGCGATATCAGCAAGGCGCTGGCAGCGGGCGCTTCCGCGGTGATGATCGGATCGATGTTTGCCGGAACCGATGAAAGCCCGGGCGAATTGATTCTGTATCAGGGCCGCAGCTTCAAGTCGTATCGCGGCATGGGGTCGCTGGGAGCCATGGCTGCGGGTTCCAGCGAACGCTATTTCCAGAACTCGGATGGAGACGCGTCAACGGCGATGCCAATGACGACAATGACAGGCGAAGAGTCGAACCGTCTGAATAAGTTGGTGCCGGAAGGAATTGAGGGGCGCGTGCCCTATCGTGGTTCGGTGGCGATGATCGTGCACCAGATGGTGGGCGGCCTGAAGTCGGGCATGGGATATTGCGGGTGCCAGACGGTGGCCGAACTGCAGCAGAAGGCGCGATTCGTGCGCATCAGCGCCGCCGGCCTGCGCGAAAGCCACGTGCACGACGTCATGATCACGCGCGAAGCTCCGAATTACGCGGCAGAATAAGGGAAGAGACCGATTTGACTGCGTCCCGTCCCAATCTTGTGCGCGCCTGGTGGCCAGCGATCGTCTGGGTCGGCCTCATTGCGTTTGAGTCCACCGATTTCTTCTCGTCACAGAATACCGGCACAGTGCTGTATACGATATTGACGCGCCTGTTCGGCAACATCAACTTCTACAACTTCCTCGTCTTCCATCACTATCTACGCAAGACCGGGCACGTCGTCGGGTACGGTATGTTGAGCCTGCTCCTGCTGCGTGGTTGGAGAGCTACGCTCGGTCGAGATCATGCCTTGTTGTTGCGCGCGGCACTGTTGTCTTGGTTGGGGACCGTCTACGTTGCCGCGATGGATGAATGGCACCAAAGCTTCATCCCATCGCGCACGGGCACGGTGCGGGATGTCGCTCTCGACACCGTGGCGGGCGTAGCGTTTCTGCTGGTCGCGTATTTCTGGTTGCGCCGGTCGGAGGGGGCGGAACAGACAACCTGAAGCCGCTCAGGCTTTAACGGGTCGCGCGGGCGAACGGTGGGCGAGCAGGGCGAACGCCGAGACGGCAGCGATCCCTGCCGAAAAATAGAACGGGACCGCTGGGCCATAGACCTTCCAAAGCGCTCCGGTGATGACGCTCGCGAGGAGCGTGGTTACGCTGGTGAGAAAAAAGTAAATTCCAAGAGCACGACCACGGACATCGCCGGCCACGCTTTCTACGACCAGGGCCTTGAGCACGGGATTGGTCAGCGCATAGAAGAGTCCATAGAAGGCCATGGTCAGCCAGATCGCCAGTTGGGACGGCGCGAGTGCGAAGACAAAATAGACGATGGCGAACACGAAATATCCGGCGGCGGCGATGGCTGAGCGCGAGAAGCGGTCGCTGAACTTGCCGGCCGGCCAGGACAGCAGCGTGAACATGATGTTGAAGACCAGTCCCAGCAGTGGCGCGCGAGACGCGGGAATGCCGATGTTTCCGGCACGCAGGACGAGGAACATGTCACTGGAATTTCCCAGCGAAAACAGTGTGACCACCGCCAGCACGTAGTAGAAGCCGCCCGGCAATTTTGGGAGCCACTCGGATTTGCTCGTGTGGGGACGGGCGCCCTCGCCCGTCCAAGCCGAGCGCAGCTCGGCAGCCGCCCGCGGCCGCAGCAACTTTGGATTCGCTCCATCTTCCGTAAGCGGGTTGCCGGCGCGGTGAACCTCGCGGATTCCGAGCCAGGCGACGATGACGCACAGCGCTCCCGGTACCGCAGCGGACGCGAACACGCCGCGCATGCCGAAGCGCCTGATTACCGCCAGCGCCAGCAGCGGGCCGGCGATGGCGCCGGCGGAATCCATGGCTTGAATCAGGCCGTAGGCGGAGCCGATGTTTGACTTGTCGACCGACTCGGCGACCATCACGTCGCGTGCGGTTCCACGGACGCCTTTGGCAAAGCGATCGCAAAAACGAATCCCCAGAATTTGCCACCACGAAGAAACCAGCGCCAGCAGTGGCTTCACCGCGTTGGCCACGAAGTATCCGCCGACCACGATGGGCTTGCGGTGCGAAACCCTGTCGGCCAGGTAGCCCGAGAAAAGCTTGGCAAAGGAAGCCACACTCTCGGCGATGCCTTCGATAATCCCAAGTTGCGCGGGCCCGGCGCCGAGCGATGCGAGAAAGGCGGGCAGGACCCAGTACGCCATTTCGCTGGCCGTGTCGTTGAGGAACGAAGTCAGGCCGAAAGCGTATACATTTCGGGGGGTAGGTTCGGAAAGCGGTGGGGGCGGCGTGTCCATGTCCGTCTATTGAAAATAGCATGGGAACGGAGGCAGACGCCGGGGGAAGCAGACCTAGTACCGTGACCACGTTATGAGTCATACGGTGGAGGGACGGGCGTCTCGCCCGCCCAGCCGGGCGGGGACGCCCGGCTCTCCACCAGCAAGCTTGGATCGACAACAGTAGCAATCCCGCGGTCGCGGCACTAGAAGCAGCGAGGGTTTTCCGTTCTACCTCTGTTTTCTATTTCGTGTAAGCGCCCAAATCAACCAGAGCGGCGGACTCGGAGGGGGCTGCGGGCGGTGCCTTGCCCTCGGCCGGTGGCGTTGCTGTCGCCGCGCGCGTTCCGATTCCAATCTGCATGGCGGTATTTTTCGGGAATTCCACTTCGCGTCCTCGCGCCATGAAGTGCGAGTAAACCGACACCGCGGCTCCGTAGGCTCCCATGGTGGTGCCGAAGGCGCGGGATTGTGCGACCGCACCCACTACCATCCCAACTAACTTGAATCCGCCGAGACCGCCGGAAGCCCCGCTGTTGCTTCCTCCGTCGCCATCGTGATCCTGTCCGGCTCTCGTTGCCATCATGGCCAGTCCGAGCGACACGGCTGTTCCCAGGTAACGCGACTTCGAGGTGGTCGCTTCCGCGCCGCCTTCGGAATCGAGTTTCACGTTGGCGTCTTTGCCGGCTTGCACGCCTTCGAGCGTAGCCACGACCTTTTGCTCAATGCCATCGGGCGGAACAAGTTCCGAGAATGCGATGCGCAGCTGTCCGTTCTTTTTCATGCGACGCGCCGGTTGTGCCTGCTTGACCGTGCCCTTCAGGCGGCTGCCTTGGGGAAGGATCAGGCGCTCACCATCCATCAGAGGTTGCGAGAGGACTGCTTCCACGTCCTGACCCTTGTGGGAGGTAGCGGACGATAACGGTGTGACCAGCCGAGCGTGAACGACGCTTCCCTCGGGAAGGGCGGTGCCGATCGAGGAGGCCATCGGGGCGGTCATCGCCTCGCTCCCGAAATCCAGCGGGTCGTCCAATTCGGCGAAGTACACGGTTCCGGCCGGAATGTATTGCCGGCGAACCGGCAATTGCGCCTCTCCGTAGCGTTCCAGACGGCGGATTTTCCCCGGCGTCTTCAGCTGCTTCATGGCGTTGTCCCATTCCTGGTGGGCTTGCTGCTTCGCCTCTTTGGTTTTTTCGGACGCCGCGTCCTTTACGCTATTCTTCTTTTCTTTTTCGTTCGCCGCGGTGACCAACTCGATGACCTGGCCCGAGCCGGGAGTGACGCTGGTATGCAACTGGAACCGTCTCCCGTCGGCCAGCACCAATTCATGGAAGCCGACTTCAACCCTCCGCAGGGGCGTGAAATCCGCATTCAGCGCGGCTAAAGTACGCTTGCCGCCTGAGATCTCCTCGATCTTCGTGACTTCGCCGATGATCTCAGAGCCCACGGGCACGACAATGTGGTCAAACGCATAGACCGGCTCCACGATGCGCGCGTGGACTGGCTGTCCCACCTTCTTCACCCGGACTTCCTGATCCAGAGCCACTTGCAAAGGTGAGCCTTTCGCTACGGTCAGAGCAACCGTCTGCGGCGGCGCGGGCTGGGCCGGGTCAATTGAGGCGGATGCAGGTTTGCGCTCGGAACCCGGAGTGAGTTGAGGAACTGGAACATCCTGAGCTTCGATGGTGCAGGCCCAAGTGAAGGCAAGCAGAATGGTGCACAGTGCGCGCGCTAGTTCCATTTCGATTTCACCCCGTGGTTGGCTAGGTTGATCACTATTGTAGAGCAATTGGCACATTCTTTCCCGAGCCGATTCCAGTAGAATGGACAAACATGTCCGAACGCACCTTTACCCTCGATGAAGCGCAGATGCTCCTGCCGATTCTGGAGTCGCTGCTCCGGCAGGCCATCCACGGCAAGAAGCTGATTGAAGACGTGGACGCCGAGTTGCAGGAGACGGCGCACCGGGTTTTTCTCAACGGCGGCATGATGCTGAATGTGGTCCATCTGGCGCGGCGCAAGGCGGAGCGCGAGAAAGCGATTCGGCGCATCAAGGATGCTCTCGCCGAAATTGACGCGACCGGCGTGCAGGTGAAAGATCTCGACATCGGATTGCTCGATTTCCCCTGCAAGGTCGAGGGGGAGATCCTCCTGCTGTGCTGGAAACTGGGCGAGCCCGCGATCGCGCATTGGCACGGGACGAACGAGGGCTTCGCCGCCCGGAAGCCGATTGACGAGCGGATCGCGAACGCCGGGAAGAGGCGGCCGAAATAGGGCAGGGCTTTCAGTTTTCAGTTACCGGCTTTCAGTTAATCTCCCCTAAGCGTGTCATCCTGAGCGAAGCGAAGGACCTATGCACTCTCTGGCTGATAGAGATGCCGCGTGTACCACTCCTCACTCAGATCGCTCCACGTAGGATTTACAGAGACAATCAACTGAATCTTCTTGATCCGGAGCCAGCCTTTGATCGCTTCTCGCGGTCAATGGCGTTGCGCCCGTCGTCAAAACTCTCGTAATAAACGAGTCGATCGATCTTGTACCGCTTGCAGAATTCCGATCCGTTTCCAAACTTGTGTTCCCAAACGCACCAGTGGAGGTTGTTTGTAACGCCGACGTAGAGCGTCTTGGAGCGGTTTGTCAGAATGTAGACGCAGTAGCAGCGGTGGTCGCCGGAATGCATAGGTCCTTCGCTTCGCTCAGGATGACAGGTTTAGATTGTGCCTGGAGAAAATGCGGGGATCAGTGAGGGACACCGAAATTGTGACGATTCGCTGCTTGGGCTATCTAAAAATTTGTCGTACTCCATCTAAATGTGTCATCCTGCGCGAAGCGAAGGACCCATGAACTTGCTTGCAGGGCCGGAAATCCGCAGCCTGCCAGAAAACACTGTGCAAGTTCGGGATCGCGCCCCGTTCTTTATATTCGAGAACCATCCGAGCACGTGGCGAGCAGGGTGGGCGAAGGTACGACCCAAGCCATGCACTATCGGGGGTCGGGCAAGGGCCGGGCATTCTGCTAAAATTACCTATCTGAGGCGATCACTTATGTTCACTGGCCGCAAATTGGCGTTGACGCTTGCTTTTACGGTTCTGGTTGCTGTGGCCTTTGGGGTCAGCTGCGGAAAGTTCTTCCAGCCTAACGCTCTGGAGTCAATTGTGATCCAGCCTCCGAGCGTTAATCTTGACGTTACTGCCGCACAGGTGTTCTCGGCGTGGGGAACGTATCAGGATGGCAGCCGGTCGCAGATTACTAGCGGGGTGGTGTGGACCAGCAGTGATCCGTCAGTAACGATTGATAGCGGGGGAAAAGCAACTGGCGTCTTCGTGACTACCTCCTCAGCGACAATCACTGGATCTGCTCAGGGCCTTAGTGGCACAGCCACCGTCACCGTAATCGGAGACGTCACGTCCATGTCGGTGAGCCCCACTTCATCCAATATATCGGCCGGGACTAACGTGACGTTCACTTTTGCTGCGAGTCCGGGCCCGCCGGATTACGTTACCACCGGCAACGGCGGTACATTGTTCGTTTCGACGGTCGATAGTTTTTTCACCTGCGCTGTTGGCGTCGACGACAAGAGTAATCCGGCGGAAGTCTGCTCACTAACCTCGGTCGGCGCCGTCACCACATATCAGCTCTACATGCAGTACCCGAGCCCTTCCGGCGGAACGGTGACCTCGCCAACAGCGACGGTGACGGTGACCGGTGGTTAGCTAGATTTTCGACTTCGCCGAGGAACTCACCATAACGACAGAGGGGCACTTCTGGGCGGGTGGCCGCCATCTCCGGCGCGCAAGCACAGTGTGTTTGCTCTTACATGGGGGCAGAGAAGAAAAGGGGGGTGCCCCACTTCTCGCGCCTTTCGAGAAGTGGCCACCGGACAGCCGACACCGGAGCGGGGTTCGGTCTTGCGCGATTCGCGGTCGCATCTTCATCTTGAGCGCTTCCCACTCGTTCACTTTCCGCCCCACCGCTAGCGCCTTTTGTTCGAGACGTGGGTCGCCGGACTTTCACTCCTGCAATCTGACACCTGACCTCTTTCATCACAAACCATCTGTGTCCCGCATCACATACTTCCAAGCCGACGTGCGCAACAATAAAGATCGCCCTGTGTGCCAAGGCTGCGGCGTGTCGTCTCCCAAGACGGCCTGCGTTTCCAGTCGCTCTTTGATAACTATACGGTAACTATATTTGAGGCAATGAGCAGGCGTCAGCGAGCCGCCAAAACTCCGAATTTTAATAGAATTAGGCGGACAATAGAGCTAATTCCTTATTCCGGAATACTTTGAAAATAAGTGCTTTGTGTTCTAGACTTTGGCGGCGCGATGCCACCTAACCCCATGATTCCAAAGACTAGGGGAGGGGGTAGTGGTAAACACGCGTTAATACCTTGAGAGTAAACAGTCGAGAAAAATATGGGGACCTTGGGAGCGTCCGGCCACACACGGGTTCTCTTTCCAGCGCTCTAGCGCCGCGCTATAGTAAAAGCTCCCCGGTGAAGTTCATCCCAAAATTTCTGCTGCGAGCGGCGACGCTCGCGCTCTGCCTGGCCAGCACGATGTTTCTCGCGGGCTGCAATCGCGGTCGCGGGCGCGTGCTGGAGATTGCCTACGTTTCCGGAGTTCAGGCCATCCTCCGCGACCACGTGGCCGCGGTGTATGAAAAAACCGGAGTGGTGAAGAACGGCGAGCGCGTGGAAGTGCTCGACCATGACCGCCGCTTCGTCAAAGTGCGCACCGCAACCGGTGCGATGGGATGGGTGGAGCAGCGCTACCTCGTCGGTCAGGATGTCTTCGATCGGATCCAGAAGCTGACCGCCGACAACCAGAACGATCCCGTGCAGGCCCAGGGCGCGACCCGCAACGACACGAATCTGCACGTCGAACCGGGGCGGGATACCGAACATCTCTATCAGATTTTGTCCGGCGAGAAGCTATCACTCTTGAAGCGAGGCACGGCGGAGAAGCCGGGCGCGGTTGCGCCGCCATCGCGCTCTGCTACGCCGGGCAGCAATGCGCGGAACAATTTGCAGAACAACGATAAGAAACAGCCTGTACCGGTCGTAGAGGACTGGTGGCTGGTGCGCGACTCCCACAACCGTGTGGGCTGGGTGCTGGCCCGCATGATTGATCTCGACATCCCGCTCGACGTCGCGCAATACGCGGAAGGCCAGCGCATCGTCGCATTCTTCGTGCTGAATCAGGTTCAGGATGGAGACAAGAAAGTCGCGCAGTACTTGACCGTCGTCACCGAACCGAAGGATGGCCTGCCGTTTGACTTCAACCAGATTCGCGTTTTCACCTGGAACGTGAAGCGCCATCGCTATGAGACGGCCTATCGGGAGCGCATGGAAGGCGTCCTGCCCGTGACCGTCGCACAAGAGAACTTCGACAAGGAAGGCCTGTTGCCCGCGTTCGTCATTCGTGTGAAGGACGACAACGGCAACGTCACCGAGCGCAAATACAAGCTCAACACGCCGATTGTGCGCCGAGTGTACCGGCCGGGAGAAGAGCCGCAGCGGACTGTGAGTAGGAAAGCTGTGAGCAGGAAAGCTGTGAGTAGGAAAGCTAAGCGCAAGCGGTAAACAAGAACCTTTTAGCCGCAGAGAACGCTGAGCGCGCAGAGATTTTTTTGCCTTTTCTTTTCTCCGCGGTCTCTGCCCCCTCCGCGGTTAAATCAACTGTAGAAATCGGCGATACTCTCGACCACCAACCTGATCTCGGCCTCGGTCAACTCTGGGAACATCGGCAAGGCCAGCACTTCGCGGGCAGCCTGTTCGGAGACCGGCAGGTCTCCTGCTTTGAGTCCAAGGTAGGAAAAGACCGGCTGCAAGTGCAGCGGCAGCGGGTAGTAGATTTCCGATCCAATTTTTCGTTCCGCGAGGAATTGGCGCAGTTCGTCGCGGCGCTGGGCGCGAATCACGTACTGATGAAACACATGCTTGGCTTGCGGACTTCGCGAGAGCAAGCGCACTGGCGCACTAAGTTGGTTCAAAGTCTGGCTGGAAGTCAGCCCGGAACTGGCAAAGAGCTGGTCATAGCTTGCGGCGTGCTGCCGGCGGCTCTGGTTCCAGTCCGCGAGGTGTGCCAGCTTTACCCGCAGCACCGCTGCCTGAATGGCGTCCATGCGTCCGTTCCAGCCAAATTCGTGATGGTAGTAGCGCCGGGGACTGCCATGGTTGCGGAGTTGTCGCATGTGCTCGGCCATTTCCGGATGAGTAGTGGTGACGATGCCCGCGTCTCCGTAGGCGCTCAGGTTCTTGGTGGGATAGAAGCTGAAGGCGGCGGTTACACCGAGCGAGCCCGCCCCGCGCCCGCTCCACTCGGCGCCAATCGCCTGGGCGGCGTCCTCCACAATTGCAACTCCGAATTCCTGAGCGATACGGTCGAACGCCTCTATGTCGGCGCACTGGCCGTAAAGATGCACGGGAAGAATCGCGCGAAGATTTTCGGGCCGCTTTGTGCGGAGCTGCCGATCGACAAGCGCCGCGTCGAGATTCAGAGTGCCGGGATCGACGTCCACGAAGATCGGCATTGCGCCCGCCCGCACAATTGCGCTGGCCGAAGCAAAGAAGCTGAATGCGGTGGTCATGACCGAGTCGCCGGGCTTTACGCCGGCGGCGACGAGCGCCAGCCAGAGAGCCTCCGTTCCTGACGCGCAACCGACGGCGCAGGCCGCTCCCGTCAGCGCAGCAATCTCCCGCTCGAGCGCCTCGACCTCCGGACCGAGAATGAAGCTTTGCGAATCGCACACGCGCGCGATGGCGGCCAGCACTTCTTCGCGGATGCCGTTGTACTGGCGGCGCAAGTCAAGAAGAGGAACGGACTGGGGCGCGGGGTTTGGTGGCGTCGTTTGTGACGTCTTGCGTGGAGATGAGAGGCTGGACTTCACAAGAACAAGATTCTAGCAGGCGCGATCAGTGCGCACCTTAGGATCTAGCGGTGCAGCATAATCTTCGGCAGGGCCGGGGCCGTGTGGCGACGCGAGTCCTGCGCAACGTCCCGCCCGTCCAGTTTCTTCTCGTCCGCGCTCTCGGAATCATCCAGATACCGCCGCCAGAGTGCCAGGTCAGCGCGCAACCGGTCGAGATCGAGATCGGGAAACGAGCTGTCGGCGCCGTTGAGATTGCGCATGGCCCGCTCCAGAACCGAGCGCGCACCCACAAGGTTGCCTTTGGACTCGTGATGAAAGGCGACCGCCAACTGAACCAAACCTTGGAGATGCAGACGGAGATGCCGACGCGAGGGCTGGTCGCGAGGGAGAGCGCGCCAGACGTCTTCGAGAACTTCATGAGCGTCGAAAAAGTGGGCTCGGTTGAACAGATCGACACCTCGGTTGAAGTCGCTATGGTTGAGCGGTACGGGCATAGATGGCTAGCCCCTCACTGCGGGAGCGTTCTGATTGACAATCTACATGTTTTCGTAGATTAATCTCCTGTTGGTCTCGTTCGGCCGCTACACACGCACCGTTCGATGGGTGCCGAATCTAGAATTAGAGCCTATACCGCTCTAGACTTGACCACTAGCAAGCCAGACATTGCCGACATCAGTCCAGGCGCATACCAAAAATCATAGTCGACCCAATCGTTCCATACGGATTTTGATAGTTCAGCACATAACATTCGTCACAAATCATTGAAAACAATCATCGAAACAAATATTTTGTTGTGGAGTGTCACTTGCACTGGTCTTCTGTTCCTGCCCAGCAGGCAAGATGGACGTACAATGTGCCGTTCTCGATGCCAAGGAAGATACATTCGGTTTAGGAAAAGGAAACTTGACCACGGAGGTCGTTAGTTATGAAGCCCTTCCAGATTCTCAGCATCCTCCTTCTTCTCGCCTTCACGTTTGTTTGCGCGGTTCCCGCTAGCGCCGATAACCTCTACGCCAGCATTCGCGGTACGGTACAGGATCCAACCGGGGCTGTGGTGTCCGGCGTGAAGCTGACCGCTAGGAACGTGGCCACGGGAATCGTTTACTCCACCACCTCGAGCAAGGACGGCGGTTTTTCGTTCCTGCAACTCCAAGTCGGTGACTACACGGTCAAGGCCGAGCAAACCGGGTTCGATACGTTCCAGACCACTAGCATCCGATTGAATCTCAACGAGGTGTACAACCTGACCGTAAAGCTGCAACTAGGTACAGTCTCCCAAATACTCACAGTCGAAGCCAATCCGGTTCAGGTGGAGCAGACGGATATGCAACTGGGCACCGTCGTAACGGGGCAGCAGATGGTCGATATGCCCCTGAACGGCCGCAACTGGACGCAGTTGCAGCAGTTGCAGCCCGGTATCGTGGGAACGTCCGACCGGTTTGGTGGGGGTAACGGAGCCTACTCCGGCAACGGCGCGGAAACGCAGCAGAACTCGTTTCTGATCAACGGTGTCGATTCCAACGATGCGTCTCTCAACACCGCACTAGTCATTCCCAGCCCGGACGCGATCGGCGAGTTTCGGCTGATCACCAACACTCTGAATCCCGAATATGGACGCAACTCGGGAACGGTCATCAACGCCAGCATAAAGAACGGCACAAACTCGTTCCACGGCAGCGGCTTCGAGTTCTATCGCGACACGTTCCTGGACGCCGCAAACTACTTTGAAAATGGCGCTACTAATGCCAGTGGCCAAAGTGTATGCGGCAGCTTCGGTGACTGTCGCTCGCCGTTCCACCAGAACCAGTACGGTGGCACCATAGGCGGCCCGATCCTCAAAGACAAGGCCTTCTTCTTCTTCTCCTACCAGGGATTTAAACAGAGAATTCCGGAAGCTGGCAGCGCCCCCGAATCGCCTGTATACACAACGGCCCAGTTCCAAGACGGAGCCTTTGGGGCCGGAGCCTTCGATGGCACACTCGATTGCACATCGGGCACCTGTGTACCTACCAATCCAAATACTTCCCCGGTTGGGCTAGTTGGTGACAGCGCCTCACCATGTCCTGGAACCACTTGTCCGGCTGGTACGCCGTACGGTCTCACATACTCGAAGACGGGCTGCACAGCAACAACGTGCCCGATCGTCAGCAATGGTCTATTCCACACCGGTACCGTTCCAACGACGAACTTCAACCCGCTCTCGACTAAGCTGGTGAATCAATTCAATGCCTTTGACCCCTCTGGGACACTTACCTTTAATCCGACAACGACCGGCCACCAACACCAGTTCCTGGGCCGAATCGACTTCAAACTAACGAATAACGACGCGCTCTGGTTCTATGGTCTGTGGGAGACACACCCCTCGGAAGATAGTCTGCCGTTCACGGGATCGACCATACCGGGTCAGCCGGAGCAAGCGCTTCGTCATTACTGGCAAGACGCGGTTTCGTGGACCCATACGTTCTCACCGACGGTCTTGAACGAGTTCCGTATTGGATATACCCGCTTTAACTTCGCCGCCGTGACACCAGTCGACCCAATCAATCCCACAGCCTACGGTTTCACCGGGATTACGCCCCAGAATGCTGCAGTGGCTTCCTTACCGGTCATGATCACGCCGCTCTTTACACTGGGATTCAGCGCCAACGGCCCGCAACCCCGTATCCAGAATACGTATGAGTTGACCGATAACTTCAGTAAAGTCTGGGGCCACCACACGTTCAAGGCCGGCTTTAACTTTGACCGCGGGTCCATCAACAATCCCTTCTACAACAACAACGGCGGCAACTTCGGCTTCAATGGGTCTGGACCCTACTCCAGTGGAGACGGGTCTCTGGATTTTCTGCTGGGGTTCCCGGACACCTACGCGCAAGGCAGCGGATCCATTGTCGACGCCAAAGCGCATGAGCTCTATGCCTACGCCCAGGATCAATGGCAAATTCGATCGAATCTAACCGTCACTTTAGGAACTGGCTATGAACTCTTCACACCCTGGAAGAACAACTTTGACAAAGGTTTGATCATGGGGGCCTTCCGGCCTGGTCAGCAATCGACTGTCTTCCCGACAGCGCCTCCAGGATTTGTTTATCCCGGCGATAGTGGGGTCAACGAGTATGGTGGCCCCACTGTCAAGTACGGACTGTTCGCTCCCCGGTTCGGTTTCGCTTGGAGTCCCACCGCCTCGCGTAATTGGAGCGTGCACGGCGGCATCGGCCTCTACTACAACCGCAGCGAGGAAGAAACGGCACTGGAAACCTTGACCAATGCGCCTTTTGCAATTACCTCGGTTGGCACAACATCGGCTTCAAGCCTCCCTAACGGCCTAGGATCAGCTTGTTCGCCTGGTTTTGCAAACCCGTGGGTTAGCGTTACAGGAAGCACCTGCTATGCGGGTCCCACGGCCATCAGCAATAAGTTCCCCTTCACTCCGTATCCTGCAGGCACCAAGAACATTGATTTCTCTCAGTTCGCTCCCATCGGGTTTGGATTTTCCTCGCTGGATTCCCACTTTACCGCGCCAAGATCGACAAACTTCAATCTGACCATCGAGCGGCAGCTCGATAAGGCAACCATTCTCTCCGTGGCTTATGTCGGCAATCTGGGACGCCACGAAGAGGGCGCAATCGTCCAGAATCAGGCCGGCCAGGCTCCTGGCGTGAATCCGCTTGTGGGCCCGGGGACAGCATGGCCCAGCTGTACACGCGGAAGTCGCTTGGCGAGTGTTGGTCTCTGCCCCATAACCAGCATCACTGAAAACGCAGACCTCACTTGGACAAATGGGACCCCTGCCCCGGGTGGGACTCCGTTGAACCCCAGCATATACGGTCATCCGGGCTTGGACCTGACCGGATACAACTCCAATTACAATTCAATGCAGGTCACATTGAACCGGCGCTTCAGCAAGGGATTGCAGGTGCTGGCGGCCTATACCTGGTCACGCTATTTCGACGAGACGTCCAGCTTCGAAAACAACGCTTTCAACTTTCCCGGAATCAACCCGGTCTGCTTAAGTTGCAATTATGCTCCTTCCGCAAACGATGCACCCCAGCGTTTCGTGGTGAGCTATACCTACACTCTGCCGATCTATTCGCTCACGCATAAGTGGAGAAGGCTGACAGACGACTGGAATCTCGCAGGCGTCTATACTCTGCAGCACGGCACTCCCGTTGGCCTGTTTGACTTCCGTGATTACTCGGCCACTTGCGACAATAACGTTGGGTTCTTCACCTGTCCGGGCGTACCCGACCAAGTCGGCCCTGCGGGAATCAGAGACCCGAGAAACAAGAACGGTGACAACCCCAATAACCTCTACTTCAATCCGGCGGCCTTCGCCATTCCCGCTTCCGGGACACTCGGAACCGCCAGCCGCAACCCGATCTATGGCCCGGGAATCAATTACGGCGACATGGCGCTGGAGAAGAGAATTCACATCGACGAATCGCGCTACTTCGAACTGCGCTTGGAAACCTATAACACCTTCAACCACACCAACTTTGCCAACCCCGCCGATCCCGGTTTTTTTAACAGTGATGACGTCCAGAGCCTTTTGGGAACCTTCGGAAAGGTATACGCGACAAAGACCATCTCGACCGGTGGCGAAGGCAGAGCCGTGCAACTCGGCGCGAAGTTCTACTTCTAAGCTCGCTTGAATCAAGCTTTACCGGCGTCTCGCGAAAGCGAGACGCCTTCTTTTTTTGGATACTCCGAAGTCTCGCCGAAAGAATCTGTTCAGACGAGTTTTGAGACTGCACCAACCTCAGCGCCGCGACTGTTTTTGGGGATGTTGTAATCCGTTGCAAATTCTAGACAGGCGTGGCCGCTTACTCTTGTTCCGCCTTGCTTTGCTCTCGTTTGGCGTCGTCGGGGCGACCCAGGTGGTCGTAGGCTTGGGCTAGGGCGCCGTGGGCGGGGGCAAAGCCGGACAGGCGTCTGGCCGCGATTTCCAAATGCACGGCAGAGGTTTTGAAATCGCCTGCCTTCAGCAGGCATGCGCCGATCTCGTAGTGCGCCCAGGCGGAGTCGGGCTGGAGTTCAATCGCTTTGTGCAGATGCTTGACCGCCTCGGCGTATTGCGCTTTCCGGGCCAGCGCTGCGCCGAGCGTGTACTGCGCCAGGTAGAGGTTGGGATCGGCGGAGACGACGGGATCGAGCGCGGCAATGGCGTGATCCGGCTTCGACTGGTCTCGGGCCGCTGCCATCACTTTGTTGGCGGTCGCTATTTTGTCTTTGGGATCGGTTCCCGCAACTGCGGCGGTCGAGCCCGATTTTTGCAGGCCGATGTATCCGAGCGACGCCAGTTTCTGCATCTCGGAACTGCTCAACTCCGCGGAAGACTTGCCTGACTCGCCGCTGAAACGGCGGTCATAGTTGCGAGCATAGTTGCGATCAAAGTTATCGAGCTGTGCGGCCATCGTGTCGAGCGTGGCCTTCGAACTCTGGGCCAGGTTGTGAGCGGCTCCCGGGTCCGCGGTTAAGTCGTAGAGTTCGGGCTTGGGGGCGCGAATGTAGAGATACTTGCCGGCGCGCCAGGATTCGAGCGGGCTCCAGCCGAATCCGCGCTGGGGCAGATCGGCACGGGAATACACGGGCTGATTACTACCGCTGCCGCCACTGGCCTTCGCGATGCGTAGCAGCGACTGTCCCTGCATTTGCGAGGGCACCGGGATCGCGGCAATTTCAAGCAGGGTAGGAGCGATGTCCACGAGCCTTACTTTGGCGGCGATTCGGGCGGTCATTGGAGCGGCCACCGGCTTCGCGGCGGGCTGGCCTTCAGGGAGTTTTATGAGCAGCGGGACATGGATGGTCTCGTCGTAGAGAAAAACACCGTGTGCGTCTTCGCCGTGAGCGCCCAGGCTCTCGCCGTGGTCGGCGACGACGATTACCGCAGTATTGCCGAAGATTTTTCGCTGCTGCAAGGCGGCGATTAGCTTGCCGACGGCGGCATCGGCCGCGGTGATGGCGGAATTGTAGGACGTGATGGGTGCGCGCGCATCGCTGATATGAACCCATAGAAAAAACTGTCCTTGTCCTTGCGCATTGTGGTCCAGCCAAGCGATGGCGCGGGCGACAACCTGGTCTCCCCGGCGCTCGGTTACGGCAGGACGGGCGTCACCGGGTAGCGCAGGCCGAAAGTCAGCATCGAAAGTCTGGAAGCCGCGTTCGAAGCCCTGTGCCAGCCCGTTCTGCGGGTCGAGATCGATGGAGCCAACAAAGGCGGCCGTCCGATAGGCTTGCGTGTTCAGCAAGTCCGGGAGGTACGGCAGCGATGACGATAGCGTACCGCCAATCTCGCTCATGCCAGTGCTTTGAGGGTAGGCTCCGGAAAGAATGGTTGCGTGCGAAACAACACTGGCTGGCGCCTGGGCGTAGGCATGCTCGAAGACGATGCTTTCCCCGGCGAGACCATCGAGGTTGGGCGTAAGCGCACCCTTCGCGCCGAGGAAACCCATGCGGTCGGCGCGGACGGAGTCGAGGGTAATCAGCACCAGGTTGGTTTTCGATGCGGCCGCGGCGAAAGAAAAACAAAGAAAGACTAAACTCGCGCCCACAACGGCTTTTCGGATCATGACGGTAAGTGTAAAGGCTGCGTCGATATTGATCAAAACCGGTAGTCGGCTAATTCTGTGTTGCCGAGTAAATAAGCTGCGAGCTACGAGCTGCGAGCATCCGGTTTGTTGAAGCTCGTGGCTCGAAGCCCGCGGCTCAGCAACCCGGAATCCTACCTCAAAATCTGAAGTTTTGACGCCCATGCAACTCCGCGTACAATCTACGTACCTGCTCCTCGGGATCCCCAATCTCGTGGTGATGTTGTGATCACCACCCATCGTTGGCCATGAAGGCTCGATGGCCCTCCGTGAAGCTGGATCATATTTGCCGACCATATTTGCAGTGACCGTGCCATTCAGAAAACGTCTTCGGCTAGTGTGCCTGCTGGCTTTGTGCGCCGCGGGTTTGAGCCTGCTTGTCTCCTGCCAGCACGCGCGGGGCGGAGCTGCGTCCAGGAAGCTCATCATCCTGGGCATCGACGGGCTCGATCCGGACCTGCTCACGAAGTTCATGGCGGAGGGCAAGATGCCGAACTTCGCCCGACTGGCTCAGCAAGGTTCGTTCCGGCGTTTGACGACGAGCATCCCGCCGCAAAGCCCGGTGGCGTGGTCGAACCTGATCACGGGAATGAATGCCGGCGGGCACGGCATTTTTGATTTCATCCACCGCGATCCCAAAAACTTTCAGCTTTACTTTTCCACGTCGAAGGTCGAAGGCCCCAAGCACAGCTTTCATATCGGGAGTTGGGTGATTCCGCTGGGCAGCGGATCGGCGGAACAATTGCGGCACGGCAAGGCCTTCTGGGAGATTCTCGACGAACAAAGCGTGCCCAATTATGTCTACCGCATCCCGGCGAATTTCCCTCCCATCGGCGCGAAAGGGAAGACTCTTTCCGGCATGGGTACGCCCGATCTACGCGGTACGTATGGCACGTTTACTTTCTACACCGATGATCCGACAGCGGCGGTGGGAGCCGTCGAGGGCGGGGAAGTGATGCAGGTCGAAGTGAAGAACAATCGGGTCGCGACCAGTCTCATTGGGCCGGACAACTCGTTTCGGAAGAACTCGCCTCCCTCTACCGAGCCTTTCACCGTTGACGTGGATCCGCTGGAACCGGTTGCGCGCATTGGCGTGCAGGACCAGCAGTTTGTTCTGAAAGAGGGCGAATGGAGTGGATGGGTTCCGGTGGAATTTCACCTCATGCCGGTGATCGGAAATGTGAAGGGGATCTGCCGCTTTTATCTCAAGCAGACGCATCCACGTTTTCAACTTTACGTATCGCCAATCAATATTGATCCGGCAAATCCCGCTCTGCCCATCTCTACGCCATCGAGTTACTCGAGCGATTTGGCCAAACAAATCGGCGAATTCCACACGCAAGGCATTGCCGAAGACACGAAGGCGCTCACCGCCGGCGTGCTCGACGATAAAGAGTATCTGGAACAGGCGCACACCGTGCTCGCCGAACATCGGCGCGCGTTCGATGCCGAGTTTCCAAAATTTCACGAGGGACTATTCTTCTTTTATTTCTCGAGCCTTGACCTGAACGGGCACATGCTGTGGCGGCTGACCGATCCCCAGCATCCTGCGTACAACCCCGCGCTCGCTGCTCAGTACGGGTCGGCGCTGGAGGAGTTTTACGAGCAGATTGACCAGGTGCTTGGCGAGGTGATGCCGAAGGTCGACGACAATACGACGCTGCTCGTGCTTTCGGACCACGGGTTTGCTCCCTACCGGCACTCGTTCAATCTGAACACGTGGCTGTTGAATAATGGCTACATCACGCGGAAGGAAGGCGCCAGCGGGGATTCGAGCGAGCCCTTCTCCGATGTGGATTGGAGCCGTACGCGCGCCTACGGGTTGGGTTTGAACGGACTTTATCTGAATCTGCGCGGACGTGAGCGGGAGGGCATCGTCGAGTCAGGCGCTCAGGCCGACGCGCTGCTGCGGGAAATCCGGCAGAAGCTTTTGGACGTTCGCGATCCGAAGGATGGTTCTCAGGTGATAACGCGGATCGATCTGGCCAGCGAAGTCTACCAAGGCCCATATGCGCGCACCGGTCCGGATGCGCTCGTCGGCTACAACCGCGGGTATCGCGCCGGATGGAAAACGATTCTGGGCGCGTTTCCGTCGGACGTGCTTGAGGACAACACGAATGCGTGGAGTGGCGATCATTGCATGGACTACACGAAGGTGCCGGGAGTGCTGTTGAGCAACCGCAAGATTGAAGCGCAAACGCCGGCGCTGACCGACATCGCGCCCACGATTCTGTCTGAATTCGGAATCGCGAAAACGAAGGATATGATGGGGCAGTCGGTGTTTCAGCCGCGTTAAGCGCTGCGAATTGCGATCGGGAGAAATCATGTTTGGTTCACACAAAGTAAAAATCGAAGGCGACCTGCTGGAGAAGGTCAAGCAGTGTTCGGATGCCGCCGGATACGAATCGATCGACGAATTCGTGATCCACATGCTGGAAAAGGAAACCAAGAAAATCCTGCCCCCGGAAGAGAGCAACACGTCGAAGGAAGACATACAGAAACGGCTGCGCGGATTGGGGTACCTCGAGTAGCTTGACTGTTCTCTCCAAACCGATGGCGAGCGCCGGTCATGCCGTGGCAATCGCGGCGTTCAAGCTCTTTCTGCTGACCAGTCCGCTGGCGATTGTGGTTGTGCTGTCCCTGGTCGTTGGATTGCTGATGGTGGTCTTGTTCGGCTACACGTCGGATCAGAAAGCAATCGGCATTGCGAAGGATCAACTGAAGGCCCATTTGCTGGCGGTGCGCCTGTATCGGGATCAGATTCCGGTGGTGATGGGCTCTTACGGCAAGATCCTGCGCGGTACCGGGCGCTACCTAAAGCTCGCCTTCAAGCCGCTGCTGTACGTCATCATTCCGATTACTTTGCTGATGGTGCAGATCGATCGTTATCTGGGCGCAACCCCGCTTCCTCCGAACGTGCCGTTCCTCCTGACTGCGCACCTCACTGCACAGTCGGCCGGGAGCGACGCGCTGAATGATGTCACGCTCGACCTCCCGCCCGAAATCTCGATGACCGCGCCTCCGGTGCACATTCCGGCAGGAAATGAGATTGTCTGGCGACTGGTTGGCTCAACAGAGGGAAAATATGAAGTGAGGATTGTTGCGGCCGGCCAGAGCGCTGCGAAGGCGGTTTGTGTGGGGAGTGACCTGGCTCGAATTTCGACTGTCCGCTTGCGTGGACAATTCTGGGAGCGTATGTTCTCGTCGGCGGAGCCGGCGCTGCCGGAGAATAGTCCGATCGAGTCCATTTCGATCAATTACCCGGATCGCAATGTCGAGATCGCGGGCTATGGTATGAACTGGATTTGGCTGTTCTTCATCTTGTCGATGGTTGCAGGATTTATTTTCAAGGAACTTTTGGGGATTCAAATATGAAGAGACTGTGTGAGGCGGACACTCTTGTCCGCATGGTTGGATCGGGTATCAAGTCGCGGGACCCTTCGACTTCGCTCAGGGCAGGCTCGCGTGGGCGCCCGTCACTCCATCGGGAGAGCCTGCATTTCGCGGGCAAGCGTGCCCGCGCCACATGGGCCTTTCTGCTGCTTGCGGTTGTGCTGTTCCCAACGGCCAGTCATGCCTACGCCGGGCCGGGTGCGGGATTTGCGGTGCTGTCGTCGTTCTGGGCGATCTTTGTTGCGTTCCTCTATTCGTTCTACGCGCTGATGACGTGGCCATTCCGCCAGTTGTTCCGTTTTCTCCGGCGACGAAACGCATATGGAAAGGCGACGTTTGAGCGAGCGGTGATTTTGGGATTCGACGGAATGGATCCTGAACTCGCCGATCGATTTATGAAAGAAGGCAGGCTGCCGAACCTGTCGAAGTTGCGGGAAAAAGGAACCTTCAGCAAGCTGTGCACGACGTTTCCGCCGATTTCTCCGGTTGCGTGGTCGACGTTCATGACCGGGGTGAATCCGGGCAAACACAACATTTACGACTTTCTGGCGCGCGATACCAGCAACTATCTTCCTTATCTTTCGTCGGCTGAAATCAAGGGGCCGAAGCGGCATATCAAGATCGGCAAGTATTCCATTCCATTCGGCAAAACAGAAATCAAGGCGATGCGCAAGGGCACGCCGTTCTGGCACTGGCTGGGCAATGCGGGAATTTTCAGTTCCGTGATTCGCGTCCCCGTCACGTTTCCTCCGGAGAAGTTTCAGGGCGTGCTGCTTTCCGGGATGTGTGTGCCCGACCTGAAGGGCAGCCAGGGCACGTTTTGCCTGTGTACCACTCGCGCTTCCAGCGACAAGTTTCGCGAAGGCGGTGTGCGCGTACCCATCGAGCGCAAGAACGGTGTTTGCCGTTCCTATGTTCCGGGACCGGAGAATCCATTGGTGGAGAAAGCCGGCGAACTGCGGGTGGGTTTCGAAATTCGTCCCGAGCCGGGATCAGAATCGGCGCGCTTCGTGGTTAGTTCGGAAAAGTTCACGTTGAAAGTCGGGGAATACTCCGAGTGGATTCCGGCTGAATTCAAGGCTGGCCTGGGTTTCACGGCGCACGGCATCTGCCGCTTCTATCTCAAGGAACTTTCACCGGAGGTTGAAGTCTACGTTACGCCGGTGAACATCGATCCTGGACATCCCGACTTGCCGATCTCGCACCCGGTCACGTACTCCATCTATCTGGCTAAGCTCTTCGGGCCATATGCGACGCTCGGATTGGCGGAAGACACGTGGGCGCTCAATGAGCACGTGCTCGATGACGATGCGTTCCTGGCGCAGGCTTACGGCAACCACGAAGATCGCGAGCGCATGCTTTTTGATGCGCTGGAGAAAACGAAGCAGGGGCTTTGCACGTGCGTTTTCGATACGACCGACCGCGTGCAGCACATGTTCTGGCGCTATCTGGAAGAAGACCATCCGGCAGCGCGTGATGTGCCGCACAGCCAGCATCCCCCGGTGATTCAGGATCTGTACGAGCGCATGGATGGCCTCGTCGGACGCGTGATGGAAAAAATTGATGACGACACGCTGCTGATGGTGATCTCCGATCATGGATTCAAGTCGTTTGCGCGCTGCATGAACGTGAATGCATGGCTGCACCAGAACGGATATCTGGAGCTGAAGGATGGCAAGACCGAGAGCGGCGACTGGTTCGAGGATGTGGATTGGTCGCGCACCCGCGCTTACACGATGGGTCTGAACGGACTTTATCTGAATATCAAAGGCCGCGAGAAGCAGGGAATTGTGGATCCGGCCGAAGCCGAGGCGTTGAAAGACGAGCTGCAAAAAAAGCTGAATGGGCTGGTCGATCCGGCATCTGGCAACGTTGGCGTCACCGGCGTGTTTATTACGAACGCGGTTTATCGTGGGCCGTACACGGAAAACGCGCCCGATCTGCTGGTCGGTTACGGAGCCGGCTATCGTGCCTCGTGGGATTCGGTGATGGGCAAAGTTACCTCGCAGATTTTCGAAGACAATATCAAGGCGTGGAGCGGCGACCACTGCATCGACCCACGGCTGGTTCCTGGAGTCCTGTTTTCGAGCCACAAATTCATCGAAGACAAGCCGGCGATTGTGGATGTGGCGCCTACGATTTTGAAATTGTTTGGCCTCGCGCTGCCCGCGCATTTCGACGGCAAGCCGTGGACGCTGGCGGCGAAAGCTCATTGACGGGGTTCTGAGCGTAAACGCCTGATTTCAACAGTTGCGTGGAACAGGGCATTGTGCTAATACGTTTGGGCAAAGAGCAACCGAATGGGAAAAGGTCGACAGAAGAGGAGGCGTAAAGCCAACAGGCAAGCGCAGCGGACGAGAGAGGAGTTCGACCCCGTCAAGGAAATGGAAATGGGGCGCGCCGAGCGCGCCGATGCGGAACGTCGAGCGAAGCTCTCTCCGAAATATTTGGCAGCGCGCGCGGGCAGCGACCCGCCGCCAATTCTTGGCGAACCAGATAGCCTTGTCCCTGCTCCACTAAAACCAAAGCCTCACCTCCGTTCTGGTGCGATCGCTCTTCGTGAACCAGAACCAGAAGATGCGTTTTTGATCGTGAGCCCAAGACCAAGATCAAAGTAGACGCGCCTACCTGAAACAATCGACGCACCGCCGGAAGCTCAGTTGCGAAAAATCCCGATTACGCTCATCGACCTGACGGTGTGAATCTCAGTGAATGGCATTCCTAAGGGGCGCGGCAGGGACGGGCAACTCAGAGTTGAGATTGCGGTGGACGGGCGAGGGCGCCCGTCGCTTCGCTTACGCCTTTGTTGTTCTTAGGCGCGCTGCGAGCCAGCCGACACAGGTTAGCATTCCACACCAGCCAAGCGTCCGCACGATGGCAGCAATGGTCGTGTCATACTGCAGAACTCCGAGACTCGAAAAAATCGTGTTCCAGTCGTGCTCGACGTAATCGGAGTCTCCGGCGGTGACGAGGGGCAAAGCCATGGCGCGGGCGTCGGCCATGTAGGTGGCGGTGTAGAGCCAGTTCTCAAAGAAGAAAAACATGCAGAACACGAAGGCCGCGGGCTGGCGTGCGCGGAAGAAATAGGCTGCCAGCATCAGCGGGACCAGCCACTGCAGAATGGTTCCTCCCCAGAGGCCGAGCGTTCTGCCGAACCAGCCAAAGAGCATATGGCCGCCTTCGTGAACGACAAGGTTGGCGGAGTCGATGAACAGGTAGGAGCCATGCATGCTGAATGTGTAGATCAGGAAGAGAACGTAGAAGACTAGCCAAGCCAGGACGGTCCAGCGCGAGACGGGACGCCAGTCTTCTCGGGCGCCGGACCATTCCACAATCGAGTCCAGGTACTCGCGCATACTGGACTGTTATCTCCCAAACATCGGATAGTGGCTTGCGGCCCCCATCAGGAACAGCATGGGGAACGACAGCACGAAGTTCGCGCGCGATGTAAGGAAGGCCTGTCGGGCCAGATATTTTGCTTTGTCTGGCATCGGTGTGCCATTGGCCGCGTTGTCGGCGGTCCACTGGATGATTTTCTTCTGCGCGCGCCAGATTACGCCCCAGACGTTCAGCATCATCACCCAACCCATCCCGCCGCCGATGCCGATGGCGAGCAGGCGATTGCTCTCCCAGCCACGATCGTTGAGGCGCAGAAATAAGCATGAGGCGGCGACCACGATGATTGTGTAAATCATGGCGAGTACTGGCCCTTTGTCGAGTGCGCCCTTACCGGGGATCGTGCAGGCATACATGAGCGCCCAGGCGACGGTCCAGATCACAAAGAAGGTTCCCATCGGACCGCCGGAAGATGCGCCGCCGTTTCTGGCGTCAGAGGCGACGATGTTCCCCCAGTATGCCAGGCCCATCAGCACGGTGAGCACCGATGACCAGCGAAACCACCACAGCGCGCGCGACATCAGGCTGGGCAGGACTTTGCCTTTGGTGGCGGGATCCAGTCCCTTCATGAAGGGAACGTTGACCAGATTGAAGAAATACAGCAGGCCGAGCCAGGTCACGCCGCCGACAAAATGCAACCAACGAAACAGCATCAGAAGGTTAGTGTTGAAGTCGGTGGGGAAGTTGATGTTGGTCAAGTTCAGGCTCCTAATTCTGCAACTCTTTTCTGGAAGTGACGATTGTAGATGGCTGGCGGGGGAAATGAAACCCAGGCAATTTCCCTGGGGCGGACGGAATGAGCCGTTGGGCGCGCCGGGTGCACAAACAGCTTCAGAGAATATTATTGGGTGGGAAGTTGAAAAGCGCGAGACAAGGCCGTATTGTAGGAGCCGATAGGAAGAGAGCTGCCGCCAATTGCCCTCCCTAGGCTCATGGCGCAGCATCGAAACCCGAAAGAAGGAGATCGGCAAATGGAAGCCAAGCCGGCACAACAGAACATTCAGGATTCCTTCCTCAACACGGCACGAAAGGAACGGCACAATATTACGATCTATCTGGTCAGCGGGGTGAAGCTGACGGGCCGTATACGATCGTTCGACAAGTACTCGGTGGTCCTCGAAACCAGCAACCAGGAGCAGCTCATCTTCAAACATGCGATTTCGACTGTCGTCATTTCACGCGGAGCCCACATCCACACAGATGCGAAGTCGGCGGCGGCGGCGTCGCAGGGGGACGCGGCGATCGCGAATTCCGCTCCCGGCACCACCGAAGGATGAAGTGAGTTTGCTTGCGCCGAGATGACTCCAGACTGAGCAGCCGCGATAGTTCGCGGAATAGTTCGCGGAATGAGCCCAAGGCGGTGCTGAATCCGTCGGAACAGCGGGAACGGGCGTTCCTGGTGGGGGTGGAGTTTCGCACCCGAGGCCGCGGGGGCCGCGGGGGAAAGACAAGTTCTGCAACCATTACTCCGGGTGCCCAGGCGGCGCGAGATCAGGCCAGGAGCGTGGCCGCCTCGTCGTCGTCCTCATTCTTGCCGGCGGATTCCCCGGATTTCAGCTCCGATTTTACGTCAGAGGAATCGCTTGATGAACTGCGGGCGCTGGCGACGAGCGCGGGCGCGCAGATCGCCGGAGAATTCACGCAGCGCCGCGACCGGCCGGAGCCTGCCACGCTGATCGGCAAGGGCAAGCTGGAGGAAATTGCGGGCGCGGCAGCCTCGGTTTCCGCGGATGTGATTCTGTTCGATCACGACCTTTCGCCTTCGCAACAGCGCAATATTGAGCGCGTGGTGCACACGCGCGTCATCGATCGCACGCAACTGATTCTCGATATCTTTGCGCGCCACGCCCGCACTCGTGAAGGTCAGTTGCAGGTGGAACTGGCCCAGCTCGAATACATGCTGCCGCGGCTGGCGGGGCGCGGCGTGGAAATGTCGCAAATCGGCGGCGGGATCGGCACTCGCGGACCGGGCGAAACTCAGCTGGAGACCGACCGGCGGAAGATTTTCCGCCGCGTCCGGCACGTCAAGCAGCAAATTGAAAATGTGCGCCGCATCCGGGCGCAGCAGAGGCAACGGCGCGAATCGGTTCCGGTGGCTACGGTGGCGCTGGTGGGCTATACGAACGCGGGAAAGTCCACGCTGTTCAATGCCCTCACCAAGTCAAACGTGGTGGCGTCGTCGCGCATGTTTGCCACGCTCGATCCGACCATCCGAGCCGCCGATCTGCCTTCGAAACGCAAAGTTCTGTTCTCTGACACCGTGGGTTTCATCCGGCATCTCCCGCATACGCTGGTTTCGGCGTTCCGCGCCACGCTCGAAGAAGTACAACGCGCCACGCTCATCATGCAGGTCTCGGATGCGAGCAGCCCGGTCTCGGCCGAGCAGGACGCGCAAGTGGAAAGTGTCCTCAAGGAGCTAGAAGCCGACAAGAAGCCCCGGATGCGAGTGATGAATAAGATCGATCTGTTGCCTCCCAAGCAGCGCGAGTCCCTGCGTAACGACGATCAGACCATCCACGTCTCGGCGGCGAAAAGAATCGGATTAAGCACTCTGCTCGATCGCGTCGATGCCGTGCTCGAAGCAGACCGCCCCCGCCGAGTTCGCCTGCGCATCCCGCAAAAAGAGGGCAAGATGCTGGCCCTGTTGGAGGCCCGTGCCCGTATCTTTTCCCGCCAGTATCAGGAAGGGTTGGTGGTACTGGAAGCGGAAGCGCCTGCCTCGCTGCTGCGCCGCATGCGGGAATGGGTGGTGGAATGAGGATTTTGTAATTTGGTAATCGGGCAATTTGCAATTTCCGTTGCGCGGACTTTAGGAAACTGAAGAATCCCCCGATTAAGAGCCTAGAGATTGTTGGGATTGTGAGATGAAGAAGCGGGAACGCGCAGGTCGTAAAGTCAACCGGCAACCAAAGACGGCCAAGGCCACAGCGCCAGCCGGGGACGCTGCGAGTGTTGATAGCGGGTCACCCATTTCTGTGTCGAATTCAATCCTATAGAGATACGCGGTGAACCCCTATCCCCACCGTTCTGCGTGAAAGGCGATGAAACGGTGACATTCCTCGGCGTTCGGCCGACTCGATCCAGCTAGAGCCGACCAGGTTACGGAAGGAACTTGTCACGGCTGACCGGGTTGTTATCCCATAGATGTCTATGACGCCACGCATGGCATCCAATCTGACTGTCGGCTTGCTCCTTTGTTTGACGATTCGCTCTGCTGCTCAAGACCCGACCGGAGCGGCGGCACAAGTGCGCCGGCTAGAAGAAAAATGGACCGAGGCGTACAAAGAACGAAATATCGATGTCCTGCCTGCCCTCCTGACCGAGGATTTCGTGATTACGGTTGAGGATGGCAACACCTACAGCAAAGCGGGTTATATCGCGCACAGCGCTGACCCCGCGGTTAAGGTGGAAGTCGCCGAATTGTCGGATCTCCGGATACGCGTGCGCGGTGGCGGCTACATCGCCGTGGTGACCGGGGCCTATCACGAGATGGGACGGTCCAACGGCAAGCCCTACGAATATCACGACCGGCTGACCGATGTCTGGGTCAGGGTTGGGAACGGCTGGCGTGTGCTTTCTTCCCATTACAGCGTACCGCTGAAATAGCGAGTCCGAGTTCCGATTCCTCGCGCTATGCCTTCCCGAACGGGTTCTCCAGAGACGGGCTTTGCGGAGTGAACAATTCCGCTCCGTCTTCCGTGATGTGCATGTCGTCCTCCAGGCGAATGCCGAATTCTCCGCGGATGTAAATGCCCGGTTCGTCGCTGAAGGTCATCTCCGGCTGGAGTTTCGTCGCGTTGCCGCGGACCAGATACGGCCACTCGTGGCCGTCCATGCCCATGCCGTGTCCCAGGCGATGCGCGAAGTACTTGTAATCGGGGCCGTAGCCCGCGTCGCTGATGACTTTGCGTGCGGCGGCGTCCACGGAGCCGGCTTCCACTCCGGGCTTCGCGGCCGCCAGCGCGGCGCTCTGGGCTCGATGCACGATGTCGAAGACCTCTTTCATTTTGTCGCTGGCTCTGCCGAGTACAAAGGTGCGCGTGATGTCGGACGCATAGCCTTCCACCGAGCAGCCACCGTCGATCATCACGATTGTGCTTTCCTGAATGCCCTGCGGTTTGACCGAGCCGTGGGGGAAAGCGGAAAACTCGCCAACCTGTACATCGGCGCCGCCTTCGAATCCCAGTTTGCGGTGCGCCGCTTCCAGGAGTTCTCCGACATCCCGCTGCGTCATACCCACTTTCAGCGAACGATAGGTTGCCTCGTAGGCGGCGAGCGTGACTTTCGAGGCCAGCCGCATCAGGTCGATTTCGTGCCGGCTCTTGATCATGCGGCATCCGGCGGTGACTGGAGTCGCGCTCGTGAATGTAGCACTCGCTGCAGCTTTCTTCAGGTTGTCGCTGAAGAGAAACTTTGCCGTCTCTTCGACACCGACCGTGCCGCTCGCGATTCCGCGGTCGCTGAGTCCTTGCGCTACGCGTGCGTAGGGGCTCTCGTCTTCCTGCCAGATGCGGACGTCGGGCTTGCCGCCATCGGGCGATTTTGCAATCTGCTCGCGCGCCCGGCCTTCCTCGAACGCCGGGGCCACGTAAAACGCTTCGCCCTTGGCCGGCAACACCATGGCAAACATGCGTTCTCCACCCTCCCAGCGTATGCCGGTGAAATAGGCAAGGGATGTGCCCGGGGTGAGCAGAATGGCGGACAGGTTGTTCTCGCGCATCAATCGGCGAGCCTTTTCCTGGCGCGCGGCGCGCTCTTCGACGGTGATGGGCTTGGCTTCTCCGCGGAGAGTCCGAAGAGCGGCGATGACTGGCGGGAGAGGTTTGTCACCTTCGGCCGCCTGGGCCAGTGTGGGCAATACTACGCTAACGCCGGCAGCGAGGGAACCGGTTTGCAGGAAACGGCGGCGCGAGACCATAAAGCCTCCGGACAAAGAAGATTCATTATATAGAGTGATCGGTGGAGAGCCGGGCGCCCCGCCCGGCGGGACGGGCGAGACGCCCGTCGTTCCACCGTATGAACTCACCGCACGGTTACGGCACTAAAATGCCCTTTATGGTGAGCGGATATATTTGCGCCGGTTGCGGGGAATGGAACGAGACCATGGTGGATGAGTCGGCCGGCAGTCGCCAGCGCTACGTCGAAGACTGCCAGGTCTGCTGCAAGCCGAATGTGCTGCGCGTCAGTTGGGATACTGGCGCTGAAGAATTTGTGATCGACGCTGAATTAGAATGAAGCGTTGTTATAGCGACGAGTCTTTTCCGGAGGAGCGATGGGCAATTATGCCGTGAATGCAGGACGGATGGTCCCCCACAACATGGTGACCACGCAGTTCGAGATCGATGGCTTTCGCGTTGTGCGCACGCTGGGCGTGGTGCGCGGAATCACGGTGCGTTCCCGGTCGATCTTCGGAACCATTGGAGCCGGGCTGCAGACGCTGGTCGGCGGCAACATCACACTGCTGACGAATCTATGCGAGAGGACGCGCGCCGAAGCGTTCGACCTGATGTTGCAACACGCAGCGGAAATCGGAGGCAACGCCGTCGTCGGCGCCCGCTACGACGCAACGGAAGTGATGCAGGGCGTCACGGAAGTTCTTGCTTACGGCACCGCCGTGGTTGTCGAACCTGAAAGATAGATGAGTTCGTCCGTTGAAAACTCAGTTTTCGTGAAGTTCTTCCACCCGTAGAGACGGGGCTTACCCAGTTTGGACTGAGCTTTTAGGGGGACTGAGAACTGGCAACTGAGAACTGAGAACCGAGAACCGAGAACTTCCTCGTCAGCGAACCACTTTTCTAAACACAAGCCCTAGTGGTCATCTTTCTGGTTAACCGCAACATTTCGCGTTTTGCACCTTGAGTCCCTTACCCAAATCTCAACCTGAAACTTTCTGGTTGACAACAAACGATTTAGGCGTATTGTGGACAAAAGTGGTTGAAAGTGGAGTGACTATTAGAGGTTGTGGGCACAAACCATAAGTTTCGAGGCGCCAGTGGTTTCTGAGACTGACACCGAAAAAAACCGGCCCAACGAACCCGAATCCACTGCTTTTGTGACCGCTTCTACCTCCCTCGTGCTAGTGGCTGTGGTAGCAGCCATAAATAAACGGAGCCCAGGAACGAGCAGGGCACATGTTTCGCGGAAATCATCCAACGCGCGTGGACGAAAAGGGACGATTAAAAGTCCCGGCGGAATTCAAGCGCGTGATCGACGAGAAATATGCGCAGAAATTCTACATCACAAGTCTCGATGGAATTGTTGCTCAAGTGTATCCCTTCGAGGAATGGGAGCGGATCGAGCAGAAGCTGGCATCGTTATCCACTTTCAATCCGACGAAGAAGAAGTTCCTGAATCGCACGAATTATTACGGGCAGGTGGTGGAGATGGACGGGCAGGGGCGCCTGCTGGTCCCGCAGATCCTGCGTGAGTCGGCGCAGATTCGCGGTGAAGTGGCAGTGCTCGGAAATCTGACCTACCTGGAAGTTCGGAACCTGGAAGCGTTCCGCAAGGAGATCGACGAGCAGGCCTTTACGGATGAAGACACAAAGACGCTCGACGAATTGGGCATCTAGTGGACACGGATTCAACAGACACCCCCGAGCGGGGTGGGCATGGAGCGGTTGGCCATGTTCCGGTTCTTTTAAAAGAAGCGATCGATTTTCTGGCCGTAAAGCGTGGCGGAACTTATCTGGATGCCACGGTGGGCTTGGGCGGGCACAGTTTGGAAATCGCAAGACGCCTCGGCGCACCGGGACATTTGATTGGCTTCGATAAGGATCCCGCGGCGCTGGAAAGAGCAGCCGTCAGCCTTCAGCCATCAGCCATCAGCCAAAGGACTGGCGAGGGATCGGCGACCGATGAGGGATCGCGGTATTCGGGCGATTGGCCTACCGTTTCGCTGATTCATAGGTCGTTTGCGGAGTTGGGTGAGCGCGTTGCTCCCGCATCCCTGGACGGCCTGATGGCGGATCTGGGGGTGAGCAGTTTGCAGCTCAACGACCCGGCGCGGGGATTTAGTTTTCAGGCGGAAGGACCGCTGGACATGCGGATGAACCCGATGTCCGGCGAGACCGCCGAACAAGTGGTAAACCACATCGACGAGCGCGAGCTGGCCGATGTGATTTACGAATTCGGTGAGGAAAGGAGGTCGCGGAGAATCGCCAGAGCCATTGTCCGGTCGCGGCCGATACGCACGACGACGCAACTTGTCGAGGTGGTATCAGCCGCGGCCCGGTCAATGAAACATGAGCGGATTCATCCGGCGACCCGAACCTTTCAAGCTCTCCGAATCTTCGTAAACCATGAACTGGACGATCTGAAAGCACTGCTGGAGGCGGCGCCCAGGGTGCTGAAGCCGGGCGGAAGGCTGGTGGTGATCAGCTTTCACTCGCTCGAAGACAGGATCGTCAAGGATGCGCTTCGCGACGGTGCGAAGCAGGGCTGGTACCGGCTGCTGACCAAGAAGCCGGTGACGGCCAGCGAAGAAGAGATCGATCGCAATCCGCGGTCGCGCAGCGCCAAGATGCGCGCCGCCGAAAAAGTGTAGCGCGGACACTCTTGTCCGCGTACCGCCAGCGACTCGGCGGTATAGATTTTGGGTTTGCCCCGGAGAAACTGCCGGGCTCCCGGTGCGGTGATAGTAAGACGTGCCGGGTAAAGATTTTGAAAGAAACTCTGTGGTGGAGTTTTCCCGGAGCGGCCAAGAAAAACAGAACAAGGCCGCGTCCGGAGAAGAAAAACTGGAAATATTCGCAATGACATTTACAGGCACCCTTATTGAAGATCTGATGGCAACGGTCGAGCGCGCGGAACAGAGGGCGCAGTCGGACGGAGCCTCGGTGGTTGAACCCTGGTTCGCTTCGGCTCAGGAAAACACAGACTACGATTCCAAACTTCTTGGAGTGGCATAAATTATGAGCGCCGTGGCAATGCAAAGTGCAGTTCTACTCAGCCGGCGCAAGTCCTGCTGGCTGGGGACCCCGGAAATTTATTTCCGCAAGACCATCGATAACTCGCGCCTGGTGAAGGTCGAAGACCCGCGCCGCGCCCGCGAGATGAAGTACTTCGGATTTGCGCTGTGTTGCCTGTTCCTGCTGGTCATGGGATACGCGCTGCAGCATTTCCGCGCGATTGAGTATGGGTACAAGATCGAGACGCTGCGGTCGCAGCGCGGGGATCTTACGGAAATGAACCGGGCCCTGCGCCTGGAAGAGGCGTCGCTGCGCGATCCGGAGCGAATTGATGTGATGGCGCGCAAACTGGGCCTACAATCGCCGCAGCCCGGGCAGGTGCTTCTCATGGACGCCTCGACCGATGCCGCCACGCCGGTCATGGCCAGCGTGACTCCGGTCGCAGTAGTTTCGGCGCGTTAGTTCTTCTCCTGTAGAGACGGGGCTTGCCCCGTCTCACTCTGCGGCGGGAGACGCGGCAAGCCGCGTCTCTACGGGAAATCAGTTGTTTCGCGGCGGCTCTCCGGGGCCGCCGAAAGTTTCTGAGGACTGGAAGTGGCGGCGAGCACCTCTTCGAACGGCGCAAGATTCAGGCTCTACGCCTTGTCTGGATTGCTTTGCCTCTGGCTGCTGACGATCTGTCTGCGGCTGATCTATCTGCAAATTTTCTGCTACGGCGATTTCGAGCGCCGCGCCCTGCACCAGCAGCAGCGCAGCTTTGATCTCTCGCCGAAACGCGGAGTCATCTACGATCGCGCTGGGCGTGAGCTGGCGATGTCCATCCAGGTGGACTCTGCCTTCGTAGTGCCCTCGGAAGCTCCCGATCTTCCCAACACCATCAGCCTGATTACGCGCATTACGAAAGACGATCCCCGCGTCGTGCTCGCCGACTGCCGCGCCCACAAGACCTTCTGCTGGGTGGCAAGAAAGGCCGACGCCGAAGAGATCGATCGCATCCGCGCACTGAACCTGCAAGGCATTCACTTTCAGAAAGAGCCCAAGCGCTTTTATCCAAAACGCGAACTGGCGGCGCAGATTCTGGGGTACGTTGGCACCGACGATCAGGGCCTGAGCGGCCTGGAGCGGCAATTCAACCAGCAACTGCAGGGCAAGCCCGGCAAGCTGATGATTTCCGTCGACGCGCGCAGGCGTTGGTTTGCCAGCGTTGAAAAAGAGCCCGAATCCGGCAACAGCCTCGTCCTTACCATCGATCAGAACATCCAGTACATCGCCGAACGGGAACTCGAGCGCGGGATGGAAGAGACGCACGCCATCGCCGGCACGGTGATCGTGGAAAATCCCCACACCGGCGAGATTCTGGCGCTCACCAACCGGCCCACATTCAATCCCAATATTCGGAAGGAAATTCGCAATGAGGCCCTGAAGGACCGCGCGGTCAGCGACATTTACGAGCCCGGCTCGACTTTCAAGATGGTGACTATCTCTGCCGGCCTGGAAGAGAAGATCACGCGCCCCGACGAAATGTTTGACTGCCAGATGGGATCGATCGTCATCAATGGCATGCGCATCCGCGACAGCAGGCCGCACGGCATGCTCTCGGTGGCCGACATTATCGCGGAGTCGAGCGATGTCGGCGCCATCAAAGTCGCGCTTCGACTCGGCGACGAGCGCCTCTACAAGTACATCCGCGCTTTCGGATTCGGCCAGCGGACGGGGATCGAGCTCCCAAGCGAGACGCCCGGCCTGACCAAGCCGGTGACCCGTTGGTCGAAGGTTTCCATTGGCGCGATCTCCATGGGCCAGGAGATCGGCATTTCGGCGCTGCAACTCGTTTCCTTGATCTCGACGATTGCCAATGACGGCGTGCACGTCCCGCCGCGCATCGTGGCCGGCACGATGGCGCCGCAGAATACTCCGCAAACTATCGCCTTCCAGGCCGCCGACGGGACGCGAGTGATCTCATCTTTGACCGCAGCCGAGATGCGGCAGATGCTGCAGGGAGTCGTTCTTCACGGTACCGGGCGCAAAGCCCTTCTCGAGGGCTACAGTTCGGCGGGCAAAACCGGGACGGCTCAGAAGGTGGACCCAGCCACCGGAGTCTACTCGAAGACGAAGTATGTGGCGTCTTTTGCCGGGTTTGCTCCCATCAATGATCCGCAAATTGCAGTGGTGGTGATCCTCGACTCCGCTGTCGGCCTGCACCAGGGAGGTCAAGTCTCGGCGCCGATCTTTCAACGGATCATGCAGCAGGTGCTCGAATATCTGCACGTTCCGCATGACATTCAGCTTCCGCCCAACCGGCAGGTCTTGCTGGCTCGTCGCGACGTGCCTGAAGCAAGTCTGGAAGAAAGCTCGCCCGATCACCTGGGCGCGAGCCTCGATATGGCAGAAGCCAGTGATACGCCCGCCATTCCAGCAGCGGTTAAGCCCGGCACAATTGCCGCCCAGGTCGTTCCCGCTGCCCTGACCGGACGAGAGCCAGATAAATCGGCGCAGAGCGCATCGACGACAGCGGCAGCGAGTACGACTGCGAGTTCACCTGCTACACAACCCGAGAATTCACCCGCGCAGAAATTGCCGGCCGGTGGAACGGTGGTTCTCGATGTGGAAGAGGGAGGAATTGAGGTCCCGTCATTCCTCGGTAAAAACCTGCGCGTTGCCATTGAAGCGGCGCAGGATGCGGGGCTCGACCTCGACGCCATCGGCAGCGGGACCGCCCGCGAACAATCGCCCCAGCCCGGAGCGCGGGTCGCGGCTGGATCGCGCATTACCGTGCGTTTCGGCAGATAGGTTTTGATTTCCTCTGTGAACCTCTGTGTTCCCTGTGGTTGGAAAAAAGCCTGAACCACAGGGAACACAGAGGTTCACAGGGGAACCCATCGACCGGCTGGAATCCGGGTATTTATAATCACTCCAATGACATTCCAACAACTCCTGCAAGGCGCCGAGGTCCTCTCCCAGAGCGGAAACCCGGCGGTTGCCGGTGTGGAATACGATTCTCGACGGGTGCGACCTGGAACTGTTTTTGTTGCCATGAAGGGTGAGACCAGCGACGGCAATCGGTTCATCGATCAAGCCATCGCCGCCGGAGCGGTTGCCATCGTCACCGACTCCCCGGTCGAAGCGCCGCGTCCCGCGGTTGCCTGGGCGCAGGTCTTGCACGGACGCCGCGCGCTCGCCCGGCTAAGCGCGAATTTCTACAAACGTCCGGCCGAGCGAATTGCGAATACTGGAATTACGGGTACGAACGGAAAAAGCACGACCGCCTTCCTGATCGAATCCATATTCCAAGCGGCCGGACGCAAGACCGCGCTGGTCGGAACCATCGAATATCACGTTGCTGGGAAAATTCTTCCAGCGCCGCACACCACGCCGGAATCGCTGGAGTTGAACCGGCTTTTGTCGGAGGGCCTGGGCCAGGGAGTCACCGAAGCGGTGATGGAAGTGTCCTCGCACGCGCTGGAGCAGCAGCGTGTTTTCGGAATTCCCTTTGATGTGGCCGTATTCACGAATCTCACGCGCGACCATCTCGATTACCACGGCACGATGGAAAATTACTTCCGCGCCAAGCAGGTGCTTTTCGAAGGTTGCGGGACGGACCCGCCGCGCGCCGCCGTTCTTAACCTTGACGATGAATACGGCCGCCAGCTATTGAAGCTTTGCAAGAAGAAGAGCGCCCTGGTGCTCTCCTACGGTCTGACATCCGGTGACTTTCACGCCGAGTCCGTCGAAGTCACGCCGCGGGGGACCCGTTTTCAAATGGTGACGCCCTCGGGAAAGATCGCCATGTGGTCTCCGCTGATCGGCAATGTGAATGTGTACAACGTGCTCGCAGCTTCTGCCGCCGGGTATGCCCGCGATTGTTCCGCCGAGGCGATCGCAAAAGGAATCTTCGACCTCACCAGCGTTCCCGGCCGATTCGAGCGCGTGGATTGCGGCCAGCCCTTCACGGTGGTCGTGGATTATGCGCACACGGACGACGCGCTCCGCAACCTCACCGCCCTGGCTCGCGATTTTGTAGTCCGCGCCGGCCTCAAAGGCAAGGTCATCACGCTCTTCGGCTGCGGCGGCGATCGCGATCGCGCCAAGCGTCCGCTGATGGGCGAGGCCGCGGGCAAGGGCAGCGACTTCGTCGTGCTCACGTCCGACAACCCGCGCTCCGAAGATCCGCTGGCGATCATGAACGATGCAGTGGTTGGGTTGCAGAAGTCCGGCGCAAAATATTCCATGGAGCCCGACCGCCGCAAGGCCATCGCTTTCGCTCTGCAACAGGCAACCCCTGGCGACATCGTGCTGCTCGCGGGCAAGGGGCATGAAAAGGTGCAGGTCACAAAAGAGGGAACGATTCCGTTCGACGACGTGGACGTTGCGCGCGAGAATCTGACGGCCTTGGGGTACGACTGCAAGAGTGCCGCGAAAGCCGGGAAGACCACATGAAACTTCTTCTCTCCCGCATCGCCGAGTTCATTGCTCCGACCAGTCAAGCTCCGACCGGACAAGCTCCGTCCAGCCAAGCGACGACCGGCCAATACGACGGTCGCGCCATGGCCCAGGGATATTCCATCGACTCCCGCACGGTGCAACCGGGCGAACTCTTCTTTGCAGTCAAAGGCGAACGCCTCGACGGTCACGACTTCGTCGCGCAAGCACTGAGCCGAGGCGCGATTGCTGCGGTGGTCGAGAAGAAACAATTGGCACGCTATTCCAATCCCGTCGGCCTGCTTGCCGTTGACGACACTCTCATCGCGCTCCAGACGCTGGCGACGGCGGTCCGAAAAATGTGGGGCAAGACTGCCATCGGCGTCACTGGCTCGATGGGCAAGACCACCACCAAAGAAGCGATGGCCCATTTGCTCGCAATCAAGTACCGCGTGCATCGCACCAAGGGGAATTTCAATAATCATTTTGGTCTGCCACTCGGACTGCTGACTCTCGAGCCGAAATACGACGTCGCCGTCGTTGAGATGGGGATGTCCCACTCCGGCGAAATCTCTGCCCTGGCCCGCATTGCCCTGCCGAACCAGGCGGTAGTCACCAACGTTGCCCCCGTCCATCTGGGGAGCTTCGACTCCATCGCCGGAATCGCGCGCGCAAAATATGAGCTGATCGAAGCTCTTCCGCACGGCGGCACGGCAGTCTTGAATGCCGACGATGAATATGTGTGCCAGTTCGGCCGCGACTTCAAGGGCAAGGTCGTCCTGTTCGGATTCAAGCCGACGGCCGGTGTTCCTGCAGACGTACGGGCGGAAAACATCGAGGTGCTTGGACCCGAAGGCACGCGCTTCGATCTCGTCAGCTACGAAGTGCGCCAGTTGGTGCAGAGTCCGCTACTCGGCAAACACAACGTCTACAACGTACTCGCCGCGGCTGCGGTTGCGCTGGAGCACGGCATCACGCCGTCCGAGATCGCCGCCGCTCTGCCGTCCCTCCAGCCTGGGGACAAGCGCGGACAGGTCGTTCAAGTGGGTAACATCACCGTGCTGTACGATTGCTACAATTCAAGTCCGAAGGCGCTTATGGCTGCCGTGGATACTCTGGCTGCCATGCCCGCCCGGCGCCGGATTGTTGTTGCTGGCGAGATGCTGGAACTTGGCGCCACCAGCGAGCAACTGCATCGCGAATGCGGGCGTTACATGGCCGCAAGCCAGGCCGGAAGTAAACTCGACTTCCTGCTCGGCGTGCGGGGCTTAGCGAAGCCGATGGTGGAAGCGGCTCGCGAAGCGGGCATGAAAGCGGAATTCGTCGCGACGCCAGAAGAAGCTGGCGAGTGGCTCGCGCGCGAGACTCGCGAAGGCGATGTCGTATTGCTGAAAGCGTCCCGCGGAGTGAAACTGGAAAAAGCGCTAGAGAAGTGGAAAGAGAAAAGTGGTATTCCCAACGCGCAGGCGTAGGGAACTGATAACTGAGAGCTGACAGCTGACAGCTGACAGCTGGTGTCGGAGGCGGATTGCTCTACTGGCTGCTCTACCTGAAGCTCTTCCATTACGTTCCGCCATTCCGCATTTTCCGTTACCTGACTTTCCGCACAGCTTTCGCCAGCCTCACCGCTCTTTTTACCGGCCTGATCGTTGGCCCCATCGTGATTCGGCGCTTGCGCGATTTTCAGATCGGGCAGTACATACGCGAGGAAGGTCCGCAGGCCCATCAAAAAAAGGCGGGCACGCCGACCATGGGCGGCTTGCTGATCGCCATCGCCATCCTGGTGCCTACATTGCTCTGGGCAGACTTGGGCAATCCGTTCGTCTGGATCGCGGTGTTTGCCACGCTGGCCTTCGGTGCGATCGGTTTTGCCGACGACTACCTTAAAGTTGTTCATCACCGCAATCTCGGCCTTACCGCACGCGCCAAGCTGGGCTTTCAGGCCGCGGCCAGCGTCCTGATTGCGATCGCACTGATCGTTTTGCAGCACCGCGGAGAGTACTCCACCAGGCTGGTGGTCCCATTCTTCAAGCAGTTCCACCCGGACCTGGTGATCCAAAGATGGGCGGCTCATCCCCAACTCTGGCCGCTGGCCTTCCTGCCGTTCGTGGCCTTCGTTGTGATTGTGATTGTCGGGTCGAGCAATGCGGTGAATCTTACCGACGGCCTTGACGGCCTCGCCATCGGCTGCACTGTAATCGCGGCCGGAGCGCTCGCGGTTCTCACCTACCTCAGCGGCCACGCCACTTTTGCCACCTACCTCGAATTGCAGCGCATGCCGCAGATCGGTGAGCTCACTATTTTTTGCGGAGCCATGGTCGGTTCCGCCATTGGATTTCTCTGGTACAACGCACATCCGGCGGAAGTGTTCATGGGCGACGTCGGCTCGCTGGCGCTGGGCGGCGCGATCGGCACCGTAGCCGTTATGATCAAACAGGAGCTGTTGCTGCCGTTCATCGGAGGCATCTTCGTTATCGAGGCGCTCTCGGTGATCTTGCAGGTTGGTTCCTACAAGCTGCGAAAAAAACGCATTTTCAAGATGGCGCCGATCCACCACCACTTCGAATTGCTGGGCTGGTCGGAGTCGAAGGTGATTGTGCGCTTCTGGATCGCATCGCTGGTCTTCGCGCTGTTTGCGCTGACAACACTAAAGCTGAGATAAAGGAATTCACGAAAACGAAGATTTTGTAATTTTGTAATCGGGCAATTTGGTAATTTGAAAACCGCTGACCACGGAGTATGGCACGGGTTTCAAATTACCAAATTACCAAATTACAAATTACCAATTGAACTTGATGGATCTCAACAACAAACGCGTCCTCGTTGTCGGTCTCGGCAAATCCGGCGTGGCCTCCGCACTCTTTCTGAAGTCGCGTGGCGCCCGCGTCACCGTGTCGGATTCCAAGCCCGAAGCCGAGCTTCGCGATGAAATCCTGCTGCTGCTGGAACATGGGATCACGGTCGAAACCGGAGGCCACGGCGACCGCACCTTTCGTGGGCAAGACTTAATCGTCGTTAGCCCGGGCGTGCCGGCCGATGCGCCGCAACTGGTGCAGGCGCGCAACCTGGGAGAGCCGGTCATCGGCGAAATCGAACTCGCGGCGCAATTTCTGCCCGGTCCGATCGTCGCCATTACCGGAGCCAACGGCAAAACCACCACCACCTCATTGGCCGGTGAAATTATTGCCGCCGGAAAGTTCTCCACGCTGGTTGGCGGTAATATCGGCACGCCGGCCATCAGTTTTGTTGATCAAGCGGGACCCGCGACCTGGACCGTGCTTGAAGTATCAAGTTTTCAACTGGAAACGATCGTTGAATTTCGTCCCCGGATCGCGGTGATCCTGAACATCACTCCCGACCATCTCGATCGCCACAAGACTTTTGTCAATTACGTGGATGCCAAAGTGCGCATCTTCGAGAACCAGCGACAGGATGATTTCACCGTCCTCAACGCCGATGACCCCACTACCGCTGGATTGTCGGACCGTACTCGCGCGCAGTTGTTCTGGTTCAGCCGAAAGAAGGAGATTGAAAAAGGAGCCTTTGTCCGCGGCGCGCATATTTACTTCCGGGATGGCCATAATGAACGCGAAATCCTCCCACTTGCCGAAATCCCGTTGAAAGGTGGGCACAATTTGGAAAATGTGCTGGCAGGGGTGTCCATCGGCATGCTCGTCGGCTGCCAGCCCGAACAGATTCGCCATGCCGTCCGGATTTTCAAAGCCGTCGAGCACCGACTGGAGTTCGTGGCCCGGTTCGCAGGCGTGGATTACTACAACGACTCCAAAGCGACGAACGTGGACGCCACCATCAAGGCGCTGGAAGCGTTCCCGGCGAGCGTTCATCTGCACCTGATTCTCGGCGGCAAGGACAAGGGCAGCGACTACACCGTACTCCACGAGTTGCTGCGACAGCGAGTGAAGCGCGTGTACACCATAGGGGCCGCAGCCGCCAAGATCGAATCGCAGATTCAGGGCGCTGCCGAAATCGAACATGCGGAAACTCTGGAAAACGCCGTCCGGCGCGCCAGCGAGTCCGCCGTGCCCGGCGACGTCATTCTTCTTGCTCCGGCCTGCGCCAGCTTCGATCAGTTCCAGAGCTACGAACACCGCGGCCGAGTGTTCAAAGAGGTTGTGCATTCCCTGGCGATGTCTCGATCCACGTAGCGCGAGATTCGTATCAGGTCATCGCTTTAGCGATGACGCCAACTTACGCAAGAGGAGCGCGCCTTCAGGCGCTCTGGTTGGACGCTGCCCAGCCCCTGAAGGGGCATCTGATTTTGCAGAATTACGGTATCGCTAAAGCGATACCCTGATACGAATCGCAGGTCGGAACCAACTCAGTTATCCCCTCCCCAAAATCTACGGTCGAAACTCCTCCATGTCTCCGTCTCTCCGTGGTGAAATGGATTCTCTATGGCCAAGCGGGTTAGCGTCGATCGCTGGATGTTTACCGTGACCACGATTCTGGTTTTTATCGGACTGGTCATGATCTTCAGCGCCTCGGCCGTGATGGCCAAGGAGCGATTCGGGTCGGCCTACGAATTCCTGCTGAAGCAACTGGTATGGGCCGTCGCGGGACTCGCCGTGATGGTGTTGGCTATGAAAGTGGACTACAAGCGCCTGCAGCATCCAGCCCTGGTTTTCTCGTTTCTCGGCTTTACGACTCTTTTGCTGATCTCTGTTTTTTTTCTTGATCCCGCTCACGGCACGCACCGCTGGTTTCACGTGGGTCCGGTTTCGTTGCAGCCTTCGGAACTGGCCAAGCCCGCGCTCATCCTGTTTCTCGCGTGGTTTCTCGAAAACAAGACCAAGGCCATGGTCATGGACGATTGGCGCAATACGCTGATCCCCGCCGTCGCGCCCACCGCTGTTTTTCTTGGGCTGATTGTTTTTCAGCCCGACCTCGGCACCGCCATCGCGTGCGCGGGCATTACGGCTTGCGTCCTGTTCATCGCCGGAATCCGGCTGCGCTATTTTGGATACGCGTTCGCGGCCTCGCTGCTGCCGCTCTATTTCCTGATCTTTCACGTGGCGTACCGCAAAGACCGCATCCTGGCCTTCCTGAATCCTTACGCCGATCCTAAGGGATTTGGCTTCCACATTATTCAATCGCTCATTGCCGTTGCGACTGGCGGCGTGACCGGGCTCGGCTTGATGGAAGGGAAGCAGAAATTGTTTTATCTTCCCGAACCGCACACGGATTTCATTTTCGCCGTTACCGCCGAAGAGTTGGGCATGGTCGGAGCGCTCGCCGTCATCATCCTGTTTGCGATCTTTCTCTGGCGCGGAACGCGCGCGGCGCTGCGAACACAGGATAACTTCGGCCGCTTCCTGGCCGTCGGAATCACCAGCATGATCGTGCTGCAGGCGTTCATCAACATCAGCGTCGTGCTGGGCCTGATGCCGACCAAAGGAATCCCTCTGCCGTTCGTTTCCTACGGTGGATCGTCGCTGTTTGTGACCCTGATGTGCGTTGGGGTGCTGCTGAATATCACGAAGCAGGCAGAGTAGGCGCCGTGCTGCGCCCTGCCGGCTGTTGGAAAAGTCGACATCCAAATTGAAGCAATCGGATCCTATTTACGAACTGTTATCGCGGGCGAAGACGATTGCCGTGGTGGGATTGTCAGAGAGTCCGATGCGGCCGAGTCACGGCGTTTCTGCGTACATGCAGGCGGCCGGATACAGAATTATCCCCGTGAATCCGCGGATCGCGGAAGCGCTCGGGGAAAAGTCGTATCCGTCGTTGCTCGAGATACCGCTCGAAGTGTCGGAGAAGATCGATCTGATCGATGTGTTCCGGCGGCCCGAGTACGTGGATGAGATCGTGGAGCAGGCGATCCAGTTAAAGATTCCGGCGATCTGGCTGCAGGAAGACGTGATCAACGAACCCGCGGCGGAGAAGGCGCGAAAGGCCGGAATCTTTGTCGTGATGGACCGCTGCGTTTTGAAAGAACACCGGGCGCGGTTTGGGTAGGCGATTTGTCAGACAAAGTTCGGGAACGTGAATTCCTGGATGAGCGGCGGGTTCTGATCGAAGTCGCTATAGCGAATCCACCTGGGCCTCACCACGAAGTACACGATTCCAGGCCACGCGAGCCGAGCTGGACCATCGGGCCATGCTTGGAAGTACACCTCCTGGCAGCGTTTCAACTCCTGCCCTTGAAGTTCTGTAGCTTCGCCTTCGTATTGCACGGTTTGCTCACCCGCCTAGCCGATGACGAACGAACAGCGGTGTCTGGCGATGAGATTCGGATATTTCCGAGAGGTCTTGACCGTGTCGAAGATAATCTCGAGATTCGGGGCAACGGCGATGCCCACCAGTGCCGACTGAGGCGCGCCGGTTTCAGCAAGCGTGGACAACACGCCAAGCTTGCATTGCGCGATGAAGCAATGAAGGTCTGTTTGGGTCATGCGGCCACCTCGATGGAGCTTAGACTAGGCCAAGGTTCGAGCGACCGCCCACCAAAATCACCGTGGCATCGTCACGCAGTCCAGTTCCATTCGCGAATTTCCTGACGTCTGCGAGCAGACCCTCCAGGGTGACGTCTGGTGATTGCATCTGGGCGAGAAGCCGCTCCGGGCCGTATTCTTCGCCGGAATCGATGTCCGCCTCGGTGATTCCATCGGAATAAAAAGCGATGCGCGAATGCTCGCCGAGCGTCACTTCCGTCTCCGAGAACTTGCTGGCTGAAATCCCCAGCGGCAAGCCGTGCTCGTGATTGATCCAGCGGTGGCCGGAAGGCTCGACCAGCAGCGGCGCCAGATGGCCGGCGTTCGCGATCCGCAGAAGGCGGCTCGACGGGTCGAGTTCGGCATACACCATGGTGACGAAGCGGCCGCTCGGAAAATCCTCGATCATCATGTTGTTGAGACGCGTCAGAACCTCGCCGGGTCCAGAGCCGGTCTGCGCCAGCGAGCGCAACATGCCGCGAGTCGCGGACATTAGAAGCGCCGCTGCCGTGCCTTTGCCCGAGACATCGGCGAGAACCAGGCCCCAGCGTCCGTTACGCAGCGGAAAGAAGTCATACCAGTCGCCACCGACCGAACCGGCTGGAATGGAAAGCCCGGATACACAGAACCCAGGAATCAGAGGAGAGCTTCGGGGCAACAGAGCTTGCTGAATCGAGCGAGCTTCTTCGGCCTCGCGGCTCAAGCGCTCGCGCTGTTTGCGCTCATCGCCAAAACGCCGGGCGTTGTGCACCGCGACGGCGACATGAGCGCACAATCCCTGCAGCAGCCGCAGTTGATCGGGACAAAAAGCATTCAGCTCGCAATGGGAAGCGGTGAAAATTCCGACCAGTTCGCCCTCGCGTTGTAGCGGGATGGCAACTTCGGAGCGCGTACCCGGCTCGCAGGCCATGTAATAAGGGTCGCGGGTGACATCGGGAGCATAGTGCATTTTGCCAGTGGCGGCGACGTGTCCCACCATTCCGGCGCCGATCTGGAGGCGATGGCCCTTGCCGTAAACAGAGCAGCCGCGAACGCCGGCCAGTACGAATTCGGAATGTTCAGGGTCGAGAAGATACAAGTTGATTTCGACGCAGCCAAGCGACGTCGCAACCTCATCGACGATCCGCGGAACGAGTTCTTCAAGGTCCAGAGTGGAAGTGATGCGCTGCACAAACTTTTGCAGGCGCACCAGTTCCGCGATTCGGAGTGCGGACGGTTCGGGCAAAGGCTGACTGTAGGAGCCGAATTCCGTGAAATGGGTGGTGGACACGACAAAATCCTCCTGCCGATCGATTGCAACTGTTCTATGAGATTGCGAAAATCAGGTCTCAGATTCTCTTTTTGTTCGGCTTTTTGCTGGACCCGATGTCGGACTGTCTGTTCTATTTGACGTTCGGCTTGGCGTCGGCTGCTTGAGCCGTTTGATTTCTTCCAGACGTTCGCGAATCCGCTTTTCCACGCCTTCGTTGGTTGGGCGATAGTACACGCGGTCGCGCAGGCTGTCAGGCAGGCACTGCATGTCGGCAACCTTGTTTTCGGTGTCGTGCGCGTATTGATAGTCCTTGCCGTAGCCAAGGCCTTTCATCAGGCTGGTGGGGGCGTTGCGCAGGTGCAGAGGGACGGGTTCGGCGGCGGTCTGCTCCACGTCTTGCTGAACCGCGCCGTAGGCGGTGTAAAGCGCGTTCGATTTGGGCGCCACCGAAAGATAGACGACCGCTTGCGCGAGGGCGAGGTTGCCTTCGGGCATGCCGATGAAATCTACGGCGTCACGCGCGGCCATACACAACGCGAGCGCGCTTGGTTCGGCGAGGCCGATGTCTTCAACCGCCATGCGGACGACGCGGCGAGCGATGTATAGCGGATCTTCTCCCGCTTCGAGCATGCGAGCGAGCCAGTAGAGGGCGGCGTCGGGATCGCTGTTGCGAACCGATTTGTGCAGCGCGGAGATGATGTTGTAATGCTCTTCGCCGCCTTTGTCGTAGAGCAGAACCCGCTTCTGGAGGGCTTCCTGAATGGTTTGTTCGGAAAGGGCATTCACTCCGGCCTGCTGCGCGAGCGCGGCGGCAACTTCGAGGACGTTGTAAGCGCTGCGGGCGTCGCCGCTCGAGTAGGCGGCAATCTTGCGAAGACTTTCTTCAGTGGCTTCGAGATGCATCTGGCCGAGGCCGCGTTCGGTATCGCTGAGCGCTCGGCGCAGAAGCACGACAATCTCATCTTCCGTCAACGGCTTCAGCACATAGACGCGGCAGCGCGAAAGCAGCGCGGAATTGATTTCGAAGGACGGATTTTCGGTGGTGGCGCCGATCAGGCGAATGCTGCCTTTCTCCACGTGCGGCAGAAAGGCGTCCTGCTGCGCTTTGTTGAAGCGGTGAATTTCGTCGACGAAGACGATGGTGCGCGTGCCGTACTGGCGGGCGCGGTCGGCGTCGCTCATGACCTGCTTGATTTCCTTGATGCCGGCGAGAACGGCGGAAAACTCGATGAAGTCGGCCTTGGTGATACCCGCAATAATCTTGGCGAGGGTGGTCTTGCCTGTGCCCGGAGGTCCCCAGAAGATCATCGATGTGGGGTCATCGCGCTCGATCTGCACGCGCAACGGTTTGCCCGGCCCGACCAGATGCTCCTGCCCGACGAATTCATCGAGCGTTCGCGGGCGCATGCGGTCGGCCATCGGGCGCGCGCCCTGGGCAGCGGGATCGTCGTTCGGGATGGGCGCGAACAGGTTCATGAGTTCACAAGATCATTTCACCACAAAGGCAGTACCCAGTACCCAGTAGCCAGTACCCAGAAACACCGGGTCTGGCTACTGGGTACCGCCTTTTCGGTTCCTCGCGGCTTCGTACAGTACGATGCTGGCGGCGACTCCTGCGTTGAGCGATTCGACTTGCGCGGCTTGCGGGATTGCCAGGGTTTCGTCCATTTGGCGCGTGAGTTCACGGGACAGGCCGGCGCCTTCGTTGCCGATGAAGATCGCGAGCGGCAGAGTCCATGAGACCTGGGGCAACGGCGTTCCGTGGTGCGAAGAAGTTGCGAGCAGACGAACGCCGCGCGCACGCAAAAGCGGGATCAGTTTCAGAGAAGAGATCTGCAAAAAAGGTAAACGAAAGACCGAACCCGCCGAACCGCGCAGAACTTTCGAGTTGTAAGGACTGACGGTTCCTTCGGTCAGAAAAATTCCGGCGGCGCCAAAGGCTTCGGCCGAGCGCAGGATCGTGCCCAGGTTGCCCGGGTCCTGCAAGCCAGCGGCGACGACGATCGGGCCGCCGCCGGAGCGGTCGAGCAGTTGACCGGAAGAGAAAGCCAACAGCTTGAGCAGCGCCGCCACACCCTGGGGCGCGTCGCTCGGCACGATCGAGTTGAAGAGTGCATTCGGCAAGACGAGCGTTTCGGTGCGAGCGCCGATCTGAGGCAGAAGTTTTTCGGCGAGAGGGCGGGCCGATTCGCTGAAGAATACGCTGTCCAGATGCTGGCCGCTGCGCAATGCTTCTTCGATCAGCTTGACGCCTTCTATGGCACACTCACCCTGAGCAGTCAACTCGGCGCGGCGGAAGGCGAGCCGCAGTTCTTTCAGTCGCTGGTTGTGGCGGCTGGCGACAGGGCGCAAACGGTCCGCTTGACGGCGAGTTCGCGCGGGCTTCGCGTCTTGCTTCATAGGTTGGTTCCAAGATCAGGATAATACGAGTATCCGCTCGGGCTTCGGCCGAGGCTCGTGGTATGGTACATTTCATTGTTTACGCCGACAATGTGTATGCTGGCATTGTTGATGCCGGCAATGAGGAAGGGACCAGAGTGCGCGCGGAAATCCTGAAAATTGATGCCGTAACG
>OBLU010000315.1_pt1 | contig 47054 bp, 42 predicted proteins | sample 1518681 | NCBI WGS metagenome assembly OBLU01 (sample SAMEA3539304, study PRJEB22396) | soil metagenome | biome: tundra; feature: field; material: soil | place: USA | collected 2010-05 | depth 0.15 m
GATGCGCATCTACCCCGCCATCCACTACACCATGGGCGGCCTCTGGGTGGACTACCAGTTGCAAAGCACCATTCCCGGCCTGTTCGTGCTCGGCGAAGCCAACTTCTCCGACCACGGCGCCAACCGCCTCGGAGCCAGCGCGCTGATGCAGGGACTCTCCGACGGCTACTTCGTCATTCCCTACACAGTCGGAAACTATCTTGCGACGAACAAGTTCGCAGCGGTCGATGTGTCGCAACCCGAAGTGAAGGACGCGGTTGCCTCGGTCCAGCAGAGGATCGAGAAGCTGCTCTCCATCAAGGGCAAGCGCACCGTCGATTCCTTCCATCGCGAACTCGGTAAGATCTTATGGGACTACGCCGGTATGGCCCGCACGGCCGAAGGGCTTGAAACGGCGATCGGAAAGATCCGCACTCTGCGGGAAGAGTATTGGCAGAACGTCACCGTTCCCGGCAGTGGTGACGACCTCAACGAAAGCCTGGAAAAGGCTGGCCGTGTGGCCGACTACTTCGAACTGGCGGAACTCTTGTGCATCGACGCTCGCGATCGCAACGAGTCCTGTGGCGGCCACTTCCGCGAGGAGTATCAGACGTCGGAGGGCGAAGCCCAGCGCGACGACGAGCATTACTCTTACGTCGCGGCCTGGGGCTACCGCGGCCCCGACGCCCCGCCCGAACTCAACAAGGAACCCCTGGAGTTCCACTACGTTCACCCGAGCCAGAGGAGTTACAAGTAAATGAAACTAACGCTGAAGATCTGGCGCCAGAAAAATCCCAATGAGAAGGGCGCCTTCGTCCGCTATCCCGTGGACGACGTGGACCCCGAGATGTCGATTCTCGAATGCCTCGACGTGCTTAACGAGTCGCTCATCCTCAAGGGCGAAGTCCCCGTTGCCTTCGAACACGACTGCCGCGAAGGAATCTGCGGATCCTGCGGCTTCATGATCAACGGCATCGCCCATGGTCCCGAACGCGCGACCACCGCCTGCCAGTTGACCATGCGCCACTTCAAGGATGGTGAGGAACTGACCCTCGAGCCCTGGCGCGCCAAGGCCTTCCCGACCATCAAGGACCTCGTCGTCAATCGCCGCGCCTTCGACCACATCATCGAAGCCGGAGGCTACGTCTCCGTCTCCACTGGCCAAGCCCCTGAAGCCAACACCATTCCCGTCGGCAAGGAGATCGCCGACGAGTCCATGGACGCCGCCGCCTGCATCGGCTGCGGAGCCTGCGTCGCGGCCTGCCCCAACGCCTCCGCCGCGCTGTTCACCGGAGCCAAGATCACCCATCTCGGCGTCCTTCCCCAGGGCGAACCCGAACGCGAGCGTCGCGCTCTCTCCATGATCGCCCAGATGACTGTCGAGGGCTTCGGTAATTGCACCAACATCGGCGAATGCACCGGCGCCTGCCCCAAGGAGATCCCGCTGGAGGTCATCGCCAATATGAACCGTGACTACCTCTGCGGAACGTTCAACCGCCGCGACGAACTACCCACTCCAGTAGCTCCCGTCGTCGGAGCGAATACATAGCCAACGGACCGTAATAAGTAGCCTCGCGCCCGTCCGGGGTGTGCGGTCAGACGTTCCACCGCGGCGGCTGAGTGAGTGACTCTGAGTAGCCCCGCCCCCTGTGTGGTCAAACGACACTGGCAGCCCACTGCTGCAAAATCTCATTCCATGCAGATCTTTACTAATGTGATCTCCATCACTTAATGTTGCTGGTATGAAATCTGGCCAGAACCTACCGCCCTCCCACTCAGAGCCATCGAAGAATGAACCCTTGAACCCGGTAAACCGCCGCCGTTTCATGCAATACGCGGCGGGAGTGGGAGCAGTAGTCAGTCTCGGCGGAGCTATACCGAGCTGGAGCCAACAAGCCGCGGCAGGCCCGGCACTGACCAATGCAGGTGGGTCCTCCGACGACCGCCTACCCGACGGAACCCAGCATGTCTCCTGGGAGCAGCCCCTCACATTCACCAAGACCTATTACGTCGACAACAATCACGCCAAGGCTGACGATAATGGCCCCGGCACCAGCGCGAAACCTTTCCGCACCATCAACAAGGCCGCCCAGGTCCTCCAGCCCGGCGAACGCGTCGTCATCGCTTCAGGCACGTACCGCGAGTGCGTCCGCCCTGCGCGCGGCGGCACATCGCCGACCCAGATGATCAGCTACGAGGCCGCGCCCGGCGCAAAGGTGTTCATCAAAGGCTCCGAGGTCCTCAAAGAAGGCTGGCAGCAGGATCCTGTCGCAGCAGGCCGCGGAGGCGCAGGCGGAGGCCCAGCTGGTGCCGCGCCTGCACGCCCCGCTGCAGCGCCGGTGCCCACCTGGGGATATCAGTTCACCGGCGCGATGTTCCCCGATGCCTACAATCCGTTCGCGCTGGCGAGCGTAGCCGGCGACCGCGCATGGCTGGATACCAAGGTGGCGGACATGGGGCCGTACTTCCGCAGGCGCGGTCTGGTCTTTGTAGACGGCAAACCGCTGGAGCCGGTGGAGCTGCAGCGCGAACTGACCGCCGCAAAGCTGTTCACGCCCCCACCCCCCGGAGCGCCGCCATCGCTCAGCGGTCTCCCCCCGCGCGCTCGCGGCGGCCCGCTGATGCAGGAAGTCGGCGGCACGGAGGACGCCAGGTTCTGGACCGATGCCAATGGCCAGTCGATCCACATCCGCCTGCCTGACGGCACTCCGGCCGAACATATGGTCGAGATCACGATCCGCGAACAGGTCTTCGCACCACTGAACCACGGGCTTGGCTACATCCAGTTGAAGGGGCTCACCTTCCAGCACGCGGGCAATGGGTTCCCGCTTCCGCAGCGGGGATCGATGGTGGATGTCCAGGGCGGGACTCACTGGATCATCGAGGACAACACCATCGAATGGGCGAACGCGATCGGCCTGGAGATCGGTGGCGGTGGCGGCGGGTTTGGGGCGCCGCAGTCCCCAAGTGCACACATTATTCGTGGCAACACGATGCGGTATTGCGGCGTGGAAGCCATCGCGGGCATGGGAACGCGCGATGTGCTGGTCGAAGACAACCTGATCGAGTGGTGCGGCTGGGCCGATGCGGAGCGTGAGTGGGAGTCCGCCGGGGTCAAGTTTCACCGCGCTCAGAACCTGCTTTTCCGGCGCAACGTAGTGCGCCACATGCGGCATGCCAACGGCATCTGGCTGGACAGTGGCAACAGCAACTGCCGGATTACGAGCAACGTCTTCGCCGATACCGTCTCCGTCAGCGCCGCGATTCACATGGAGATGAACCGGCAGCCCAACCAGATCGACAACAACATCATCTGGGACGTGCGCAACGCGGAGCCGGGAACACCGGGGCAGCGCGGATGCGCCGGCTCCGGTATCTTCATCAACGCCAGCGACCAGATCGTGATTGCGCAGAACCTGATTGGGCGCGTCGACAACTCGGGCATCTTCGCCATTGTTCGGCCGGACCGCGCAGGCAGCGGGCTCGCGTCGGAAAACAACATCAGCAATAACATCTTCAGCAAATGCGGTAAGACGGGCATTGTCTTCCTGACCCAGAAGAACCAGGCGGACGGCAACGTCTACGCCGGCATGCCGGCCAACTTCCTCGGCTTTTTCGAGGGAGACAAGAAGCAATTCGTGGATCTGGCGGCGTGGCGCGATGCACACGGCTGGGACAAGAACAGCGTCGTATCCGACATGCAGATCGACTTCAACCCCGACACCCTGCAACTCACCATCAACGGCAGCCAGCCGTTGCCCAAGGTTGCCGACATCAACCACATTGACAACGACATGTTCGGCAAACCCACCGGCGCAACCAGGGCTCCCGGCCCTCTGGCCGACCCTGGGGCCAAACGCGTCTGGCAGCTTGATCCTCGCTCGCTGGCTTAGGCTGGAACGAAGTCCGAGGAACAAGTGGCGGAGGGAGCACTCCTGTCGTAGCGGCAGTTGCGCGCCGTGCTTGGTATGCCGGCTATTTGTCCTTGCCCGGAGCAGAGGACGGCGGATGAAACAGTCGCAATAACTCGCGGCTCGCGGCTAGCGGAGTCACCCCCCCGGCGCGAACCTCGCGCTCGAGCGCGGGCAGGCGCTCCGCCACAGCAGGCTGCGCGCGAAACATCTCCTCCAGCCCCATCGAAATCAGATCGCCCATCCACTGCAAATCGCCTCGCGACCGCCGCTCAGCAATCCGGCCCGAGGCCTCCAGTAGCGCCTGATGTTCCAGGATCATCTGCCAGATCTCCGCAATCCCGGCGTTCTTCAGGGCAGAGCATGTCAGGACTCTAGGAGTCCAGCCATCACCAGCCGGTGGAAACAGGTGCAGCGCAGACGCATATTCCGCACGCGCGCGCTCCGCCTTCTTCACATTGTCTCCATCGGCCTTGTTGATCGCCATGCCGTCGATCATCTCGATGATCCCGCGCTTGATGCCCTGCAACTCATCTCCTGCGCCGGCCAGCATCAACAGAAGAAAGAAATCGGCCATCGACCGGACCGCGGTTTCCGACTGCCCCACGCCGACGGTTTCGATGAAGACATTGCGGTAGCCGGCAGCCTCGCACAGCAGGATCGTCTCCCGCGTCCGCCGCGCCACGCCACCCAGATGCCCGCCCGAAGGCGAAGGCCGAATGAACGCATGCGGCTCCGCAGCAAGTCGCTCCATCCGCGTCTTGTCGCCGAGAATGCTGCCGCCCGAAATCGGGCTCGAAGGATCGACCGTGAGCACCGCGAGCTGCTCGCCGCGATCGCGAATCACATGCATTCCCAGGGCGTCGATGAACGTGCTCTTGCCCACCCCGGGCACGCCCGTAATGCCTATGCGCCGCGACTTGCCCGTGTGCGGAAGGATCGAGTCCAGCAGGTGTGCGGCCTTCTCGGCGTCCGCCGCCAACCGACTTTCAACCAGCGTGATCGCTCGCGCGAGGACCACGCGGTCGCCGGCCAGAACGCCGTCCACGTACTGATTGAGAGGTAGCCGCCTGCCGCCCGCGTGGGCGGCGGCAGAGGAGCTAGGCACGAATATTGCTCGTCAACGCGTTCAAGATCACCTGCGCGCAAATTGGGATCACGGACCCGGGCCCAAACACGCCCGCCACGCCTGCCTGCTGCAGATAATCATAATCCTGCGGAGGGATCACGCCGCCAGCGTACACCAGAATGTCTCCGCGCCCGCGCCGTTTCAACTCGGCGATCACCTCAGGAACGAGCGTCTTATGCCCGCCCGCCAGCGTCGAGACTCCCAGCACGTGGACGTCGTTCTCCACCGCCATGGTTGCCGCTTCGGCCGGAGTCTGGAACAGCGGACCCACGTCGACGTCGAATCCAAGATCGGCAAACGCAGTGGCGATTACCTTGGCGCCGCGGTCGTGCCCATCCTGACCCATCTTGGCCACCAGGATGCGCGGCCTGCGTCCCTCGTGCTCGGCGAATTCCTGCGCCATCGCAAGCGCCTTCTGAAACTCCGGATCGCCCTGGCTCTCAGAGGAGTACACACCAGATATGGTACGGCTCACCGCCTGGTAGCGCGAGAAGACTTTCTCCAGAGCATCGGAAATCTCGCCCAGCGTCGCGCGCAAACGAGCCGCATTCACTGCCAACTCCAGCAGATTTCCCTCGCCGCTCCGTGCGCTGGCAGTCAGCGCATCCAGTGCCTGTTGCACTGCGACCGAATCCCGCGTTCTCCGAATCTCCGCCAGCCGATTCAGCTGGTTCTCGCGCACGGCCTGATTGTCGACCTCGCGGACGGCCAGATCTTCTTCCTTGGCCAGCTTGTACTTGTTCACGCCGACAATCGTCTCGCGCCCGGAATCGATCAGCGCCTGCCGCCGCGCCGCCGCTTCCTCGATCCGCATCTTGGGCACGCCGGTCTCAATCGCCTTGGTCATGCCGCCAAGCGTCTCGATCTCCTGGATGTGATGCCATGCCTTGTGCATCAACTCGTGCGTCAGGCTTTCCACGTAGTAGCTGCCTGCCCACGGATCGACGACCTTGGTAATTCCAGTCTCTTCCTGGAGGTAAATCTGAGTATTGCGCGCAATGCGAGCCGAGAATTCGCTGGGCAGCGCAATCGCCTCGTCCAGCGCATTGGTGTGCAGCGACTGCGTATGTCCCAGCACCGCGGCCATTGCCTCGACGGCAGTACGCGGGATGTTGTTGAAGACGTCCTGCGCGGTCAGGCTCCAGCCTGACGTCTGCGAATGCGTACGCAGCGCCATCGACTTCGGGTTCTTCGGATTGAAGCCTTTGATGATCTTGGCCCATAGAACCCGCGCCGCGCGCAGCTTCGCGATCTCCATGAAGTGGTTCATGCCGATCGCCCAGAAGAAGCTGAGCCGGGGCGCAAAGTCGTCGATGTCCAGGCCGGCGGCGATGCCGGTGCGGATGTATTCCAGGCCGTCGGCCAGCGTGTAGCCCAGCTCGATGTCCGCGGTCGCGCCAGCCTCCTGCATGTGGTATCCGCTGATCGAGATGCAATTGAACTTCGGCATCTTTGCCGAGCAGTACCGGAAGATGTCGCCGATGATCTTCATCGAAGGCGCCGGCGGATAGATATAGGTATTGCGGACCATGAACTCTTTGAGGATGTCGTTCTGAATGGTTCCGCTGAGCTTCGCCGTAGGGACGCCCTGTTCCTCCGCGGCGACGATGTAAAACGCCATGATCGGCAGCACGGCGCCATTCATCGTCATCGACACCGACATCTGCTCGAGCGGAATCTGCCCGAACAGGATCTTCATGTCCTCGACTGAGTCGATCGCCACGCCCGCTTTTCCGACGTCGCCGACCACGCGCTCGTTGTCGGAGTCGTAGCCGCGATGGGTGGCCAGATCGAACGCGACCGACAGTCCCTTCTGTCCCGCAGCCAGGTTGCGCCGATAGAAGGCGTTCGACTCCTCGGCAGTGGAGAAGCCGGCGTACTGGCGAATCGTCCACGGCTGCATCGCATACATCGTGGAATACGGTCCGCGCAGATAGGGCGCGACTCCGGCGGCGTACTCCAGGTGTTCCATGGCGTGGAGATCGTCCGCTGTGTACCAGGGCTTGATGGGAATCTGCTCGGGCGTCATCCAAACCGGAGGCTGTTCGTCCGCCGGGGCCGTAGCAGGTGCGACGTGCGGCTCAAACTCAATCTTGGAGAAATCAGGTTTCATCAGTTCCTCACCCCCAGCCGATTCTGCCAGTCTGTCAGGGTCTCAACGGCGTCGCTCGCGACGTGGATGAACCCCTGAACGCCGGCTGCCTTCAGTGCATCGATCTGATCTTTGGGATTGCCCGCGACGATCACTGGAACCTTGACCGCTGCACAGACCTCCTGCGCAAATGGCAGGTACTCCGGATCGGAGCTGCACAGCACCAGCAGATCGGCATCGCTTCCCGCGTGGTCTTCGGATTCCGCGATTTCGAAGCCTGCGCAACCGAGGAAGTTCAGTGCGAAGTTCGCGCGAGCGGTACGCATCTTCACGTCCCCGCGCTTCAGCAGAACGACCCTCGGCGCGTGGCCGGTTGCGCGAGCATGACGGGCGGTGCGTTCCCGAATCTTCTCGAAAGGTTCAGCCAGCCGGAACTGCGGAAACGGCGCAATGCCCGTCTCTGGATTGGGTTCCAGTTCGATGACCTTCCCGTTCAGGTCGGGATAGTTATTGACTCCCACCAGCGCTTTGCGCCGCCCCGCAACTGCTTTTTCGCGGGCTGCACGTGTCTTTGCGATCTCTTCCGCCAGCCAGCCCGCGCTCAGAGCCTGACCATAGCCGCCACCCGCATCGATCCGCTGGAACAGCTTCCACGCTTCCCGCGCGAGCGAGGCAGTCAGGGCCTCAATGTAGTACGAGCCACCCGCCGGGTCGGCTACCGCATTCAAGTGCGCCTCTTCGGCCAGCACGCGCTGGACTCCGAGCGCCAGATGCTCTTCGAATCCAAAGGGCTGGACCGTCAGCGCCTGGCACCCTCCGATCGCGGCCGACATGGCCTCGGTCGTCACGCGGAGTACGTTGGTGTACGGATCGCAATAGCTCTTGTTCAGCCGCGATGTGCGCACGTGGAGATTCATCTGGCAGGAATTCAAGTCGGTTGGAGCAAATGCCGCCACGGCTTGTGCCCAGAGCATGCGCGCCGCACGCAATTTCGCGATCTCGAAAAAATAGGTCGAACCGACCGCGAACACAAACTCCATCTCGCGCGCGGCGATGTCCACCGGACGGTCTTCACATAACTTCGCCAGCTTTTCAACGCCCGCCGCCAAGGCAATCCCGAGTTGCTGAATCGCGTCCGCTCCGGCTTCGAGCACCAGATCGACCCGGATCACGTCCGCACCCGGGACCGCGTGCTGGTCGATCTCCCAGGCTTTCCCATCGCCACGCACAAAAGGGAACTGTCCAGGAACGGATGCGGTCTGCGCGCCCAGATCGGCGAGGTTCTCGCTGCGGTAGTACGGGCGCACGGCGAGGCCTTCGTCGGAACGCCACACCAGCTTCTTCTCGTAGTCCGCGCCCTTCAGGTCTTTCTGGATCGCGGCTTCCCAAGTCGCTGTCGCAACCGGCGGGAAGTCCTGACCCAGGTTCAGAATCTCCGTCCCGGTCCCTTCGTCAGGCATGGGTGCCCTCCTGAACCACTTCCAGCAGGTACCCGAACGCGGCTGTCTCCGTCGTCTTCGGATGCACGAAGAACACCGTCGTTCCTCGCGAACCTTTGCGCGGCGCCGGGTCGATGATCTTGAACCCGTTTGCCTTAAGATAGTCGAACGCCTTGCCGATGTCGGCCACGCGGAAGGCCACATGGGCCAGACCGCCGCGTCCGCCATTCTTTTCGAGCTGTTTGGCCACTGGCGAGTCGGGACTAAGCGGCTCCAGCAACTGAACCAGGTTCGGGCCGTCCCCGACCTGCAGCAGCACTTCGCGCACCTGGTCGCCGCCAAGCACATCCTCGCGATGCAGTTCTTTGAAGCCCATTGCCTTGTAGGCATTCACTTGCGGCTCCAACTCGCCCGCCCTCACCGAGACCGCTACGTGGTCAAAGAACAAAAAACCCGGGACCTGCTCCATCGCTGCATTCATCACGCAAACTCCACTAGAATCTGTCCGGATTGGACACTGTCGCCCGCCTTCACGTTGATCGCCGCCACTTTGCCGGAGACATGCGCTGTCACCTGGGTCTCCATCTTCATGGCCTCCAGCACCAGCAGCACATCGCCGACCTGAAGGGTTTGCCCCGGTTGCGCCGCGACGCTTGCCACGATGCCCGAAACCGGGCTGCGGCACACCTTGTCCTCCTTCACCGAGGCGGACTCCGCTGGAGGCGCGGAAACCGCCGCGATGGGGGTGCGGGCTGCGGAAGACTCCACTGCATGCATGTAGGATGGGCCGGCTGTTTCAACTTCCGCGACCTCAACGTCTACTTCGTAGTTCTTACTATCGATATTGATTTTTAGCTTCATGGATCTCTTAGTGGTACAGCCGATGCGACGCTTGTATGGTCACACGACCCTGTTGAGCCCAGGCGCCGGTGCGAATGAGGCGGATCTGGCGGATGTGCGCGTGCACTCCAAGCCAGGCCGCAATAGCAGCGGAGATGGCAAGCACTTCCTCTTCGGAGACGCCTGCCTCAACCGCCACGGATGAAGTTGTTGGGGGTGGTTCGGGGACGTGCGCTTTCACCTCACGCGAAATCACGGACGGAACTGCCTCGCCCCCGTCCATCAAGGCCAACTCTTCCAGTCCGGCTACCCGCGCGGTGAGCTTGGCCAGTTGCGACTGGATGTCCTGCAGGATCGCGCGGAGATTGTCGGAACCAGGTTCGCTCATCTTCGTTTCCCGTTTGCTGATTGCATTTGCGTTATTTCTCACAGTGGAATCAACCCATGCTTCTTCGGTGGACGAAGCTCCCGTTTGGTCTGCAGATACTCCAGCGCCTGCGCCACGTGCCGCCTGGTCAGGGATGGTTCGATCACAGCATCCACCAGACGCCGTCCCGCGGCGACATAGGGGGTGGAGAAAACCTCGCGGTATTGCTCGATCAGTTCGGCCCGTTTTGCTTTCTTGTCGGTGGCTTCGTGAAGCTCTTTTCGGAAGACGATGTCCACGGCCCCTTCCGCGCCCATTACGGCAACTTCCGCGGTGGGCCAGGCGAAGACGCGGTCAGCGCCCAGGTCCTTGCCGCACATCGCCAGGTAGGCTCCGCCGTAGCATTTGCGCAGAATCACCGTGATCTTGGGAACGGTCGCCGCCGAGTAGGCGAACAGCATCTTCGCGCCATGGCGGATGATCCCGCCATATTCCTGCTGCGTTCCAGGCAGGAATCCAGGTACGTCCACCAGCGTGACCAGCGGGATATTGAATGCGTTGCAGAAGCGGATGAAGCGCGACGACTTATCCGAGGCATTGATGTCCAGCGATCCCGCCAGGACCTTGGGCTGGTTGGCGATAATACCCACGCTTCGCCCTGTGATGCGGGCAAAGCCCACCACGATATTGCCGGCATATCCAGCCTGAACTTCGAAAAAATCTCCGAAATCGACGAGACGCGTAATGACACCGCGTATGTCGTAGCTCTTCTTCGGATCCGTCGGAACCAATTCGCACAGCTCATGCTCCGGGTCGACCTTGCGATCGCCCTCCACGTGAGGCGGATCCTCCAGGTTGTTCGATGGCAGGAAGCTCAGTAGTTTGTGGCAGAGCTGCATGGCATGGCGATCGTCGTTGGCAATGAAATGGATCACGCCCGACTTGGTCATATGCGCATCTGCGCCCCCCAATTGCTCGGCCGTGACTTCCTCGCCGGTAACACCCTTAATCACCTGTGGCCCGGTAATGAACATCTGCGCCTGGCGCGTCTGGATGATGAAGTCGGTCAAGGCCGGGCTGTAGGCCGCGCCTCCCGCACATGGTCCGCAGATCAACGAAATCTGGGGAACCGACCCCGAAAGCATCACGTTCGCGTGAAACACCTTTCCGTATCCGGCCAGCGAGTCAATGCCTTCCTGTACCCGCGCTCCGCCGGAATCGTTGATGAAGATGAATGGAGAGCCGGTCTTCAGCGAATGCATCATGATCTCTGCGACCTTGATCGAATGCACTTCGCCGGCAGCCCCGCCGGCCACCGTGAAGTCCTGGCTGGCCAGATGAATCAGCCGTCCCGCGACCGACGCTGCCCCGGTAACCACTCCGTCCGCGGGCATCTCTTTGCCCTCCATCCCGAACATGACTGAACGGTGTTCGGCAAACAATCCGTTTTCTTCAAAGCTGTCCGGATCGACCAGCGCCTCGATCCTCTCGCGCGCAGTCATCTTCCCCGCTTTGTGCTGCTTCTCGATCTTATCCACGCCGCCCCCCAGCATGGTTTTCGCGCGGCGCTTCTTCAACTCTGCGACTCTCTTCTGCATCTCAGTTGTTACTTTTTCTTCTTCAATTGTCGCCATCGTCCGCTCTCTTAGCTCGCTGATACCGTCACTTTGTGTATCGTTCCATTCAGTTTTACGTCGTAGGTCACAGGCTCGCGCACCACGCTATTCCCGTTGCCGGCAGCCGGCGCGGGAGGCGGGACAGGCTTTGCCTTGGGATCTTTCCCAAGGTTCTTTGGACCCTGCGCCCGTGTGGCAAAGAACTTGGTCGCCACCTGTGGAAACATCGCGTAGGTCAGCACATCTTCATCCGAGCCGTCGCAACCCTTTTGCTCGATCGCTTTGGCGCGCAGTTCCTGCCACTCCGGCTTCAGCAGGTCCGCGGGTCGAGTGTCGATGGGCTGTTTTTTCGCGTGGATTGCCGCCTGCTCTACCAGTGCTGGATCGCGCGGCCCGATGGTCTCGCCGTAGTACCCCAGCATCAGGTCGGCGAATTCGCCCGAGAGAACTTTGTAGCGTCCCAGCAGTACGTTGAAGACGGCCTGCGTGCCGACAATCTGGCTCGACGGCGTTACCAGCGGCGGATAGCCGGCATCCTTGCGGACTCGCGGGACTTCCTCGAGGACTTCTTTCATGCGGTCGCCGGCTCCCTGCTGCTTGAGCTGGCTCTCCATGTTCGAGATCATGCCGCCGGGAATCTGGCTGTCGAAAATTTCTGTCTCCACGCCGGTGATGTTGGAGAGGAACTCCGCATACCGTGGCCGCACTTTGTTGAAGTAGTGCTTCAGGTTGAGCAGCCGCTGCTTGCTGAGATTGGTGGTGAAGCCGGTTCCGTCCAGCATCTCGACCAGGCTCTCGGTCGGATTGTGTCCCGGCCCCAGGCTCAGCGAACTGATCGCGGTATCGACGCAATCCGCGCCCGCCTCGATCGCCTTCATCAGGCTGACCAGCGTTACGCCGGTGGTCGAGTGGACATGCACCTGCACGCGCACGTCCTGGCCGCAGGCCTCTTTGATCCCCTTCACAATGTCGTAGGCCGGTTGCGGCTTCAGCAGGGCAGCCATGTCCTTGATGCAGATCGAGTCGCATCCCAGGTCGAGCAATCTCTGTGCCATCGCCACAAATTGCGGAGTCGTGTGCAGCGGGCTCGTCGTATAGCAGATGGTCCCCTGCGCGTGCTTGCCCGCCTTCTTCACGGCCGCGACCGCACACTTGAGATTACGAATGTCGTTCAGTGCATCGAATACCCGGAAGACGTCCATGCCGTTTTCCGCGGCCTTATCCACGAACCGTTCAACGACGCTGTCTTCGTAGTGGCGATAGCCGAGCAGGTTCTGTCCCCGCAGCAGCATTTGCAGCCGCGTGTTCGGCATCAGCTTGCGGAAGGTCCGCAGCCGCTCCCAGGGGTCCTCATTCAGGAACCGGATGCAGCTGTCGTACGTCGCGCCGCCCCAGCATTCCACGGACCAGAAACCCGCCTGGTCCAGATCGGCACACGCCGGAACCATGTCTTCCAGGGACATCCGGGTCGCCATCAGGCTCTGGTGAGCATCCCGGAGAATCAGCTCGGTCACGTCAATGTTTTTCGGCATATTGCATCCAAATCGCAAGTCTACAGGAGAGGCGCTCCTGCAAAGAGCGCGGTGAAATTACGATGAGACGCCCGCATCCAACCTTGATAAATAAGCGCCATCCTCTATGTCAGGTCCAACGATCAGGCTCTACATGCGTGGCCCATGGACAAGACTAGCCGCTCGGATGCTGGATGCGCTGTGACGGACAACACTGCGCGATTTGTTCTGGAAAGAATTGTGACTTCTGCCGGAACCCCCCGCCCGATATACTGATAATGTGACCAAGACTTTCTATATCGAGACGTTCGGCTGCCAGATGAACGCCCATGACTCGGAGAAGGTCATCGGCACGCTCGAGCATGAAGGCTACATGCGCGTCGAGGATGAAGCCGACGCCGGCCTGATCCTCTACAACACCTGCTCGATCCGCGACAAGGCGGAGCAGAAGGTCTTCCACCGGCTCAACGAATACAAGCGCTTACAGGGCGAGGGCAAGAAGTTCGCCGTGCTCGGCTGCGTCGCCCAGCAGGAGGGCGAGAAGATCTTCGACCGTGCGCCCTACGTCTCGCTGGTCAGCGGTTCGGCCTCCTACCGCAACCTGCCGCAAATGCTGGTGCGGCTGGAAGCCGGCGAACAGCGCATCACCGGCCTCGACGACCGCCAGACCGAAGAGACCTTCGACACCGAGTTCACCTCGCGCGCCAATCCACATCGCGGATATATCACCATCGTCGAGGGTTGCGACAAGTTCTGTGCGTACTGCGTGGTTCCGTACACGCGCGGCAAGGAGCGTTCGCGCGCATCCGACTCCGTTCTGGCGGAAGCCCGCCGCATGGCCGACGCCGGATTCACCGAGATCCAGTTGCTCGGGCAGAACGTCAACTCCTATCGCGATCCCAGCGGCAGGATGACCTTCGCCGAACTGCTCGGCGCCGTGGGCAGCGTCACCGGCATTCGCCGCGTGCGATTCACCACCAGCCATCCGCGCGACTTCACCCGCGACATCGTCGAAGTCATCGACGCGATGCCCACGCTCTGCGACCACGTGCATCTGCCGGTCCAGTCCGGCTCAACCGCGATTCTCAAGGCAATGTCCCGCGAGTACACCCGCGACTGGTACCTCGAGCGCATCGCCTGGATCAAGGCCGCGAAGCGCGAGATCAGCATGACGTCGGACATCATCGTCGGCTTCCCCGGCGAGACCGAGCAGGACCTCGAAGATACGGCGACGCTGCTCGAAGAGGTCGGCTACGACGCGGTGTTTGCGTTCAAGTATTCGCCGCGGCCCAACACGCCGGCGATCAACATGGCGGACTCGATCCCGGACGAGGAAAAGTCGCGGCGCCTGCAGGTGCTGCTCGACCGCCAGCGCGAGGTACAACGCAAAGGTTACGCCCGCCATCTAGGCCAGGTGATGGAAGTCATGGTCGAGGGATACAATCAACCGCGCGGGCAGGTGATCGGTCGCAGTTCCCAGAACAAGACCGTGAACTTCACCACTGCGCAGCCGATCCTCCCGGCCATGGGCAGCTACCAGGCCGTACGAATCACGCAGACGTTTCCCAACAGCCTTGTAGGCGAGGCGGTGACGGGCCAATGAAGATCGGAACCGAGCACGGGGATTCCGCGACCGCTGCGGCGAAGGCCGAGGTGGAGATGCAGATCCGCGGCCTGATGATCGATCCTCTCACCAACATGCCGATCGTCGTCCTCAAAGATGTGGCCGGCGACACTGTACTGCCGATCTGGGTCGGCATCTTCGAAGCGAATGCGATCTCTGAAGAATTGGAGAAGATTACGCGCCCGCGCCCGATGACCCACGACCTGCTGCGCAACCTGGCTCGCGGACTGAACGCCGTCGTGCGCAAGGTGGTCGTCTCGGAGTTGCGCGACGACACCTACTACGCCGTCATCTGGATGGAACACGACGGGGAGACCGTGGCGATCGATTCGCGGCCCTCCGACGCGATTGCGCTGGCCCTGCGCTGGGACTGCCCCATCTATGCCAGCCGCGCGGTGCTGGACAACGCCAGGCAGATGCCCACGGACCCGCAGAATATGGATGGGGAAGAGGCGCGGCGCCTGCTTGAGAACCTGGGCGACGACGACCTGGGTCGCTACAAGATGTAACCACGCGCCTGCTCGAGACCGCTAAAATCGGATCGAGTTGCGACGACATTAGGTGAGAGCTAGCGAGGTCGGGGCGAAGTGAGTTTGGCGCGGAAGTTGAAGAGCGCGGCCTTCTCGGGCGTGGCGGCCGTGGAGCGAGGATTGCGCGCCGGTTCACGCGAGCCGCTGGCGAACGCGACGAACTTCCTGCTGCTCCAATACCCCACTGCGCTGGGAACGGCCGTCCACGCGACGCCGATGATTCCGGCTCTGCGCGCGGCAATGCCGGGATGCAGGATCGCCGTCGCGGCCAATGGAATCGCCCTGGAGATTTTCAGCAACAACCCCGGCGTCGACTGGCTGATCGAGACGCCGAGCCCGCTGAAGGACCTGAAAGGGGCGATTGGCTCGTTGCGGCGCCAGATCCCTTTTGGGGGAGAGCGATTTGTCTCACTGACTACCCTGGGAAACGGGCGGACCCTGATCGGAATCACCGGCCTTCTGGGCGGGGCCAGCGCGCAGGTCGGATTTACCGAGGTCCCGGAGCTTTACCGCGCGGTGTTTCGCTCCGACCCGCAGCAGAGCTTAATCGACAACAACCTCCGCATCGTCGAGGCGTTCGGCCATCCATTCCAACACTTCGAGCCGCAGACGTTCTTCGGTGAGACGGAGCTTGCCTGGGCGCGCACCACGTTGGCCGAAGCCGGCGCGCGGGACGAACAAATGGTCGCCGTCTTCGTCACGCAGACGAGTGTGACCCAGCGCAAGAGCTGGCGCGCAGAGCGATTTCAGGCGGCAGCGCGACACATGATCGCGAACTACGGCGCACACATCGTGTTCGTCGGTACAGCCGCGGAATCGGCCTCGATCGATGCGCTGCGGGCTGGGCTGGAGGAATCGACGACCAACGTTGCTGGAAAGACCTCGTTGCTGCAATTGAGCGCATTGCTGAGCCTGTGCCGGGTCGGATTGACTCTGGACACCGGAATCCTGCACCTCGGCAGGACAGTGGGGCTGCCCATGGCGATCGTCGCGCCGGCCTGGTCGCCGCCGATCGAGTGGCTGCCACTGGGAAATCCGCGCTATCGAATCCTGAAGAATGCCGATATGACAACCTGTCCGCCGGATTATGTGATCGACGAGGTATCCGTCGATGAGGTCACGGCTGCGCTCGACGAACTGGTGGCGAAGTATCCGGCGGGCGCAGCGAGATGAACGGTCGTGTCAGTGCTGGGCCAGCGCGTCCAGCGAGGTGAAGAACTCCGGGAACGAGATGGCCGCAGCTTCCGCGCCGTGGATCTCCGTCTCTCCCTCCGCTCGCAGCGCCGCAATCGCAAACGCCATCGCAATGCGGTGGTCGTCGCCGGAGTCGATCTGCGCCCCGTGCAACCTCTGGTTGCCGGGAATCTCCAGACCATCCGGGTTCTCCGTCAGCTCCGCACCCATCGCGCGCAGGTTCTTTGCGACCAGGGCGATGCGATCCGACTCCTTCACCCGCAGTTCCTGAGCATCGCGAATGATCAATCCGTTCGCCGTGTGAGGCGCGATCGCCGCCAGCACCGGCAACTCATCAATCACCTGAGCCGTCAACGCACCGCTGATCGTAAACGGCGCACCCGGAGTCACCCCGCCCCGGTTCACCAGGATGCTCCCAATCAACTCGCCGTGGTGTTCCTCGACGTTGAGCACCTTGATGCGGCCACCCAGTGCCGTGATCACATCCAGCAGAGCCGCGCGCGTGGGGTTCATGCCGAGCGAGTCGAGCACCAGGTTCGAGTCCGGGAACAGCAGCGCCGCGCACAGAAAAAAGGCCGCGGACGAAATATCGCCGGGAACCGTCGCATCGATGGCCTTGAGCTTTTGCCCTCCTGTGATCGACAGCTTCTCGCCAGACCGCGTGAGCGTCGCGCCGAATGCCTTGAGCGCGTGCTCGGAATGATCCCGCGTACGAATGGCCTCCGACAGGCTCGTCGTCCCATCCGCCTGCATGCCGGCGAACAGCACCGCCGTCTTCACCTGCGCGGAAGGAATGGGCGTCGTAAAGTCGATGGCGTGCAGAGGCCCACCATGGACGGTCATCGGGGCGTGTCCATCCAATAGATCAAGTTTTGCTCCCATCTCACTGAGCGGCTTGCGGATGCGTTCCATTGGACGCAACGTCAGGGAGTGGTCGCCAATCAGGGTGAAGGTGTGCGGATGGGCGGCAATCAGACCCGCCAGCATGCGCATCGTGGACCCAGAGTTCCCGCAATCCAGCGGGGCAGCGGGTTGCTGAAACGCTCCCGCCACGCCCGTCACTTCGATCGTCGCGGCGGGGCCTGCGCCCTGCTTGACCACCTTGGCGCCGAGCGCTTCCATGCACCCGAGCGACGAATGCGGGTCAGCGCCGGTGGAAAAGTTCGACAGTCGCGTCGTGCCTTCGGCCAGGCCCGCCAGCATGGCGTAGCGGTGGGAGATGGACTTGTCGCCGGGAACAGTCAGAGAGCCTTGCAGCGTGCGGGCGGGGCGGATGATCTGGGTAGACATTCGCTCTCTAGTGTAACCAACTCCCGCGCTTCGCTCCGAATGCCGGCCTCGGATCGGCTTCTTAGACGTGCGAGTTCGACAACTCGCCGGCGGCCGCGTTGATCGTCAAGCCAATCGTCGGCGGATGCAGCAGCGTGTTGTGGATCAGGCAATGGTGCACCGCTTGCTCCAGCCCGGCGCGATGTTCGTCGGAGAGGTCGATGGGCACGGACAGCGCAATCTGGAAGTTGTCCACCCGCGCAGGGTTTGGAACCTTGTCGGCAGTTACATCCACGCGTGTCCCGGCGGCGGTGATGCCCTTTTTCTTCAGATATGCCACCGCATAAAACGCTGCGCATGAACCCAGCGATGCAAGCAGCAATTCCGGCGGAGTCATGCCCTCATCGAACCCGCCCATCTGTTCCGGTTGATCACACGCAATCGAGTGTTGCCTGGCCTTGATCTCAAACTGAACCGCGCCGAGGTGTTCTACATGGACTTCCATTTTTGGGCCCCATTTCCTAACTTGCCACTTCTTGTATTCCAAGTAAACCGCAGAGAAAGCATAGCTTAGCCGCGAAGGATATTTGAGCCTTACTTCTATCCCTTCTCGCCCGTCTCCAGCAGATGCACGGGAGACAACTCTATCCTGCACCCGCACCGGCTGCATTGCTAGGACGGCCGTCACATTACGGACGGCCTACCGGCGCCGGAGGGCCAAGCACGTGAATCGTGTGCAGCCACTCCTCCGCGAGAGTCGGCCAGTGAGAGATTGGGAGTTCCGTAGGCCGCAAGCCGAAGCCATGGCCGCCCAGCGTGAACAGGTGCAGCTCAGCCGGAACCTTCGCATCCTTCAGCGCCTGAAAGTACACCAGCGAGTTCTCCACGTGCGCCGTGTAGTCGTTCTCTGCCTGGACCAGAAACGTGGGCGGAATGTCCGGTGTCGGACTCAGCGAAGGAGCGACTTTGCCATCCGAGCCGCTGAGCCAACCCGGATACAGAATCATCTGGAAGTTGGGTCGCGCATCCACTTTCGATGCCGGCACATTCTTGCCCTGAAAGTCAGGATGCGTACTCAGCACCGCGGCCAGGTGCGCCCCCGCCGAGAATCCGATCACTCCAATCCGATTCGGGTCGATCTTCCACTCCGCGGCATGCTGTCGCGTGATCCGCATCGCCTGCTGCGCATCCTCGAGGTCTTCCACGTTTTCGGGGAAGTGACCTTCCTCCGGCACCCGGTACTTCACCAGCACGCAGGTCACTCCAATGGAGTTCAGCCACGTGCACACTTCGGTGCCTTCGAGGTTATAGGACAGCCGGATATACGACCCACCGGGAAACACCAGAGCCGCGGCGCCCGAATTCTTCGCCGCCTCCGGCGAGTACACGGTCAGGCTCGGATGGCTCACATTGGTCACCCGCACCGTCACCTTGCCGGACACAATCCGATTGGCGTCCGTCGTCGGATCGATCTCAGGACCGCTCACCTTCGACGGCTCTGGATTTCCATTCGGCCACAGCATGAGAGTCGTTTGCTGCGAGGAAGCCGTTGAGGCCAGGATGAGAATGCAGACAAGAAGAACGCCGGAGGATCGCATCCAAGGATGATAGATCAGGGAATTACACACCCCAAAGGCGTATGCTAGCGTCATACCCAGCGAGGTCGCCTTTTGCGTGAATCCACAACCAGGCCGGTCTTCCAACCCTGCTCACGCCTGCACGAGCTTTCGGCGGAAGAGGCAGCGCTGTATGCCCAGCTTGACCCACAAAAAATTCCGCAGCACGTCGCCATCATCATGGACGGCAACGGCCGCTGGGCTGGCAAGCGCGCCTTGAAGCGCTTCCTCGGTCACCAGCAGGGCGCCGAGAGCGTGCAGTTCGTCGTCGAGACGGCCTCGCGCATTAGCCTTCCATTCATCACGCTTTACGCCTTTTCGCTGGAGAACAACCTGCGCCGGCCCAAATCCGAGGTCAACTTTCTGATGAAGCTCCTCAGGAGCTACCTCGTCGGCAACGTCAAGCGGATGAACGACAACAACGTGCGCATGGAGTACATCGGCCGTATCTGCGAGCTGCCCAGCGAGGTTCAGGACACCATGCAGTGGGCCTCCGAAGCCACCGCGCGCAACACCGGCACCACCCTGACTCTCGCCCTCAACTACGGCTCGCGTTCCGAGATCGTCGACGCGGCTCGCTCCATCCTCACCGAGTTGATCGCGGAGGCTCACCAACGCGGCTGCTCGCTCGAAGACCTCATCCAGGTCGACGGCCTCGAAGCCCGCCTGGACGAGCACCATGTCTCCGACCATCTCTACACCGCGCACATGCCCGATCCGGACCTCGTCATTCGCACTTCGGGCGAGCAGCGCATCTCGAACTTCCTGCTCTGGCAGATCGCCTACTCGGAGATCTTCATCACCGATCGGCTCTGGCCCGACTTCCGCGGCATTCACCTGCTCGAAGCCATCCAGAACTACCAGAAGCGCGAGCGCCGCTTCGGAGGCCTGGGCGAGACCTTCACCGACGAAGACCTCGACACGCTCGAGCCGGCAGCCGAAGTCGCTGAAGAGATCGTGACCGAGCTGAGTCCCAAACAACTCGCCCCGCGCTGAGCCTACAGTCGTCCGGCCTTGCGTGCCGCGTCATACAGCGACAGCCCGATCAGCGTCTTTCCGTCGTGAATCTTGCCGGCGGCGACTAGCTTCATCGCCTCCGACAAAGGCATGCGCAGAATCTCGATGTGCTCATCCAACTCCGGCTGCGCCTCGCCCTCGCGGATGTCGCGCGCCAGGTAAATCTGCATCCACTCGCCCAGGAATCCGGGGCTGGCGAAGTACTTCAGCAGCATCGTCCACTTCTTTGCGCGGTAGCCGGTCTCCTCGATCAATTCGCGCTTCGCCGCTGCCAGCGGAGCTTCGCCCGGGTCGCGCGTTCCAGCCGGCAGCTCGATCAGGTACTGGCCCGCGGCGTGGCGGTATTGGCGTTCCAGGATCACGTCCGGGTCGGCTGGATTCGTCCGTTCATCCACCGCCAGCATCACCACCGAGCCGTTGTGCCGGATCACGTCCTTTATATGCCGGTGTCCGTCCGGCTCTTCCAGAGTGTCCGTGAACACGTTGAAGACTCTGCCTTTGAAGGCGAGCTTCGACGAGATGAGCTTCGCGTTGCCGGCACGTTTTACTCCGGTCGCGGTCGTGGTCTTACCGCTGGATTTGGGCTGGGTTGACTTGGCGGCCATGGGTCTACGGTATCATCCTGCATCGGGGCCGCAAATAGCGCATCCAATCCAATGCATGTTCCAATGAGATCAGAGTTGTGCCGCGGAATAGGTCCCGGTTTGGTCCAAAGATTTCGGCTCCCGCACGAGGATTTTGATGAGCACTGAGTGTTACCCCATCGCGACGCTGCCGCATACGACGAAGCTCTTTCGTGACTTCCTCGCAATGGGCGACGGCGACGCGGCGTCGCCGGTGCGGGCATGGTACGGGGCGGAGCCGCTGGGCCGCGCCTGGATGCGGCCGCCTGCACCGAACGCCAACGCTGCCGCGCTGGCCGATGCGCTGGAGCGACAGAGCCTCGCTCTTGGCGCGGGGTCCGCAACGCTCGCCAACATCGCCAAACTTCGTAGCGGCGCTCGGGCCGTCGTCACGGGCCAGCAGGTCGGTCTGCTCGGAGGCCCGCTGCTCACGCTGCTCAAGGCCGCCACGGCGATCGGTCGCGCCAGACAGACGACTGCCGCGACCGGTGTCGAACACGTCCCCATCTTCTGGCTCGCCACCGAGGACCATGACCTCGAGGAAGTCGACCAGGTCTCGCTGCTGACCAAGACCTCGATCGAAACGCTGCGCCTGGGCACGAAGTTTCCTCACCACGACGTCCCCGTAGGCGACGTCATTCTGGATGGCCATATCGACGGCCTTCTCGATCAAGCAGCAGACCTCCTCGGCTACACGCCCATCTGCAACCTCCTCCGCGAGTGTTACGGCTATCCAATCGCAAATGACCACGCCCCCACCTTCGGCAGCGCGTTTGCGCGGCTGATGACTCGCCTCTTCGCGGAGCAGGGCCTCATCGTGATGGACGCCGCCGGCCGCGACTTCCATGCCTTCGGCGCACCCGCGCTTCGCTACGCGATCGAGCATGCGGAGGAACTGGAAGCGGCGCTCCTCACCCGCGCCAGCGAGCTCGAATCCTCGGGCTATCACGCGCAAGTCCTCGTCAAGTCCGGCGCCTCGCTGCTCTTCCTGGTCAGCGATGTTGAAGGGCAACCCGGTGTCCGCAGCCGCCAGGCGCTCCGCCGCCTGCCGGATGGGAGTTGGAAGGCCGGGGCAGGGAACTCCGCGCAGTCTTACTCCATCGCGGAGCTGCTTGCGATCCTCGACGCCGAACCCGAACGGCTCAGCCCCAACGCACTGCTTCGTCCCGTCTTTCAAGACACCATCCTGCCCACGACGGCCTACGTCGGCGGCCCAGCGGAGGTCGCCTATTTCGCCCAGAGCGCGGTGCTGTACGAGCGCATCCTGTGTCGCGTCACCCCGATTCTCCCGCGCCTTTCGGCCACGCTGATCGAGCCGGCCATTGGCGCCGTGATGGCGCAGCACGAGGTCAGTCTGCCCGACGCGATGCAGTCGACCGACGAACTCGCGCAGCGACTGGGCGCGCGCGCGATGCCGATCGAGGCCAAGCGCCGGCTTGCGGCTGCGGGTAACGCGCTCGACCAGGCGCTGACCGCCGCGCAGGACTATCTCGGCACGCTCGACGAAAGTCTGGGCAAGTCGGCCGAGGTCTCCGCGTCCAAGATGCGCTACCAGATGGATCGCCTGCGCCGGCTCGCTGCCACCTACGAACTGAACAAGGAAGCCAGCCTGCGCAAGCATGCCGAAGCCATGACGCTGCACCTGTTCCCCGAAGGCCATCCGCAGGAGCGCGTGATCGCCGGTGCGTGGTTCCTTGCCGCCTACGAGGCTGCGCATCCTGAAGCGGAGATTCCCGGAGGCGGCCTCATCGCGCTCCTGGTCGACGAGGCGGCGAATCAGTGTCCTGGGCACATCGTGGTTCGGCTCTAGCATTCCTGCCCTCCAAATCCTGCAACGATCGCCAACTGGTTCTAAAATGGTTCCCGACGAAGGAGAACCGACCATGGGCCTGAGCGACGAATCGTTTGAAATCACCTGTCCTGACTGTGGCGCGATGTTGAAGGTCGATCCCGTGACGCGCGCCATCATTGCTCACACACCGGCTCCGCGGAAGCGGATGTTCGAGGACTTCGGCGACGCGGCCAAGGCGCTGCGCGAGGCGGATGCGCGTCGCGACTCTCTCTTTGCCCAGTCCGTCGATGCGCATAAAAATAAAGACGACGTGATGGCCAAGAAGTTCGCCGAGGCGGTGAAGAAGGCCAAGGAGAAGCCCACCAACGAGCGTCCGTTCCGCGAGTTCGATCTGGACTAAGCTACTGGGGGCCCCCACCCCCTAAGAATACTAAAATATTCAAACCAAATGGTTTAGGTCTGGACCGATGGTCTATACCATTTCGTAAAATATTCATTTCAGACGAGTTAGTTTGTAAAATATCTGGAATCTTATCGTTACGGTCTTCCCCACACATTTTGAACTTGAGAGGACAGGGTCAGACACGAGGCCGCGCTCCTGTTGCTCCACTTTAGTAGTATATCGTGCGTGTCAAGTAATGAGCGCGATATTCGACTGGGCCAGCGCCCAGGAGCCGGGTTCGCCCCCCAAAGACAACAACGGAGATTCTGCGCGTCGCGCAGAATGACGGCCTTGGGGTGAAGAGAACTTGGCGGTTCCCGGGCAGCACCAGTAGAAATAGTCGGCTGCGGACCACGTTTCATTGCTCTTGCGCGGCATCCAACTCAGTACGACGCGGATTGTGCCGAACCGGGCTGTCGAGAATGGAACGCATGACTGAAATCAAGCACCATCATCACCCCGACGAAGGGCCGCATCCGCCTTCAGACCAGGACAATTCGATTCCCTACTGGAAGCGAGCGCATCGGGATTGGCGCCTGTGGACCGCAGCGTTCTTCGTCTTCGCGGCTCTGGCGATCTACATCGTGACGGTGGATCTGGCACTTGTTCCACGAGTGCACCCGCCTTCCGTCTCTGTCGATAAGTAGCGAAATCGACTATCCCCGCATAAGAACGAACTTTCCTCTGGTTTTACGGGGGCGCAATTTGAGCCTGCCGGTGACCTTCCTTCGGGATCAGCGTTCCACGGTAGACTGAAGTCATGCCGCCAATTCTCAACGCACAGGGTTTGTCGAAGCGCTTTGGCGCCGTACCGCTGTTCCAGGACATCAGTTTTCCCGTTTCCGACGGCGACCGCATTGGCCTGATTGGGCCGAATGGCGCCGGCAAGTCGACGCTGCTGGCCGTGCTGGCGGGCGAGCAGGAGGCCGACTCCGGCGAGGTGGCGACCCGCAAGCGTGCCCGCATCGCCTACGTGCTGCAGGAGTCGAACTTTGCGCCCGGACTAACGGTCCGCGAGGTGCTGGACGCGGCCTTGACGCGGGCGGGGCTGGCCGAGGCAGACCACGCGGGGCGGTTGCACGAGACGGCGGGGCGGACCGGTTTTCCGGACCTGACGGCGGAGGCGGCGACGCTAAGTGGAGGCTGGCGGAAGCGGCTGGCGATTGCCGAGGCGATTGTGACGCACCCGGATGTGCTGTTGCTGGATGAGCCGACCAACCACCTGGACCTCGCCGGAATTGCGTGGCTGGAAGAGCTGCTGAACGAGGGCGCGTTTGCCTGCGTGATGGTGAGCCACGACCGCTATTTTCTGGAGAATGTCGCGACCGAGATTGTGGAACTGAACCGTGTGTATGCGGAAGGCCTGCTGCGCGTGAAGGGAACCTACTCGAAGTTCATCGAAGGCAAGCAGGCGTACCTGGAGGCGCAATCGAAGCTGCAGGACGCGCTGAAGAACCGCGTGAAGATTGAGGTGGAGTGGTTGCGGCGCGGGCCCAAGGCGCGGTCGACCAAGGCGAAGGCGCGCATCGACAATGCGCAGGATTTGATTGGCCAGTTGCGCGATGTGAACCAGCGGGTGCAAACGTCGACCGCTGGAATCGACTTCGCCGCGACCGACCGGCAGACCAAGCGGCTGGTGGAGTTCGAGGATGTGGCGCTCAGCTTCGGCGAGGGTGCGACGGAGAAGAAGATCGTCGAGCATCTCGATTTCCTGATCACCAACGGAATGCGCGTCGGCCTGGTAGGGCCGAATGGCAGCGGCAAAACGACGTTGCTGCGCCTGTTGACGGGTGAGCTGGAGCCGACGGCGGGCACGATCAAGAAGGCCGCTGCGCTGCGGATCGTCTACTTCTCGCAGATGCGGGAGTTGGAGGAGGGCGTGACGCTGCGCCGCGCGTTGGCGCCGGACTCCGACTCGGTGGTCTACCAGGGACGCGTGGTGCATGTGGCTTCGTATGCGACGAAATTTCTTTTCACATCGGAGCAGTTGAATCAGCCGGTAGGGCGGCTGAGCGGCGGCGAGCGGGCGCGCGTGCTGATCGCCAAGCTGATGCTGGAGCCGGCCGATGTGCTGCTGCTGGACGAGCCGACCAACGATCTCGATATTGCGACGCTGGAGATTCTGGAGGAGAGTTTACTCGAGTACACCGGCGCGCTGGTGCTGGTGACGCACGATCGCTACATGCTGGATCGCGTGTCGACGATTGTGCTGGGGCTCGATGGGCTGGGACACGCGGAGACGTTTGCGGATTACTCGCAGTGGGAGCAGTGGCAGCGCGAGCAGGGGGCGGCCAACAGCGACGGCAGTTCGGCGGACGCGACCGCGACGCCTGTTGCTGCAATTGCCAGCGCCACGCCGAATACGGGCAAGAAGAAGCTCTCGTACCTGGAGGCGCGCGAGTATGCGTCGATTGAGGACCGGGTGGAAGCTGCGGAAGCGCGGTTGAACTCGGCGCGCGACGTGCTGGATGACCCGGGCGTCGCGACCAACGCGGAAGCCCTGACGGCCGCTCTGCACGAGATGGAGCAGGCGCAGGCGGTCGCCGATGAGCTGTATGCGCGCTGGGCGGAGTTGACGGAGAAGGCCGGCTAGCTGGCCGTCTTGTGCGCCGTGTTTGTGGAGTGGGGTTTGGCGCCGAGTTGCTTCCAGTTTGTTTCAGTCATCTCGACGCCGAACTTCTTCGCGGCGGCCTTGATATTGTGGAAGGCCTGTTCACGTTCCGAGTCGGTGACGTCCTTTACCTGATCGAAGCGGGCGATAGCGTTGCGGACATGGGAGGCGTCGTTGAGGGGCTCCTTGCGCTGCTTGGGGAAGGCGTAGGTTGAGTCTTTCATATGTTTGCGGTCGTCAGCGTCGAGCCCGTGGGGCGTGTCATGGGACTGGGATTTGTGCGTCGTTGACATGGTCTGCTCTTTTTCAAGGATTTGCTTGCGCTACTCCACGGTGACGTCAGATGAGTTTGGGGTTGAGGTGCGTTGCCTGACTGTTCTTGCCTCAATTCTCGTGAGCGCAATCACGCGGAAAATGATCTCGGATCACAAAGAGAATTAGCTTCTCTTTCGGCATGCAAAGTTCTGCATAGGCGTCAAGTTTGGATCTGTAACTTATTGTGTTTTCGAGCGCAGGTTTGGCTATCAAATTGCGCTCGACCTAGTCAGGCCCCCGACAGACTTGCGCCATTGTTCAATGGTGGAACGCACGCTGCTTAGTAGCCCGATCGAACGTCGATTATTGAGTTGTTCCGCGATCCGTGGACTTTGCGCTTGAATCTCAACAATGTGTCTTGCACGAATTCTGGTAATAAGAGAGGAAGAAAATCATGAGGCGTTCCTTGAAACTCCTGTCTGCTGCGGTTATTCTCGGCAGTTCTTTTGCATGGGCGAATCCGGTTGCGACAAGCGGATTCACGACATCCACTCTGGCGGCCAATGACGATGGGTCAACCTCGTTAATAGCAATGGGTTTCAACATCGATTTTTTTGGGGTGACCTACAACAGCGCCTACGTCAACAACAACGGCAACATAACGTTCTCTGGACCTCTGTCTACATACACGCCGTTTGGCCTGGCTGCGTCCTCCCAGTCGATTATTGCGCCGTTCTTTGCGGATGTGGATACACGCGGAGCGGGTTCGGGGCTGACGACCTACGGTACGGGGACTTACGCCGGGAATACTGCGTTTGAAGCTCTGTGGCCGGCCGTCGGTTACTACGGCGCTCATACGGACAAGCTAGACACGTTCCAGGTCATTCTGGTGGACCGGGCCGATCTGGGTGCAGGCGATTTCGACATCTACTTCAACTACGGCCCGATGGCGTGGGAGACGGGGGATGCGAGCGGCGGCTCAGGTGGTCTGGGGGGCTCTTGCGCGGTTGCCGGATACAGCAATGGGACGATTGCCGGTTCAAGCGAAGTGACCTATCAGCTTCCGGGTTCGGCGGTATGCGGAGCGTTGATCGATGGCGGAGCGAATGCTCTGTCGTCGCATACGAATGATGGCGTTACGGGACAGTACCTGTTTGAGGACGTCAACGGTATCATTACGCAGCCACCTTCGACCACGCCGGAACCCAGTTCGATTGTGCTGCTGGGGACCGGGTTAGCAGGATTGGTTGCGCGCATCCGGCGCCGGATGGCATAGCACAAGACAAGAGAGCACCGGAGTTGAGAGAGGAGATGCCATCCCGGCGATGGCATCTCCCTCTTTTTAATTGACTGCGGGATGAGGTGCAGTAAGGTACGGCGGCCGCTCGCTGATATTCTGCTGGCCTATGAAGAAACTTATTGCAGTTGTAGCGATCGCTCTGACGAGTTGCGCCGGTCGGGCTCAATCGACCCCGGAGCGGCCGGTGGTGCTGCATGCGAAGCGGATGTTGGACGTGGCGGCGGGACGGGAGGTGTCGCCGGGCGAGGTGCTGGTTGCCGGGGAACGCATTGTTGCGGCGGGGTCGCACGTGGACCGTCCGGCAGGCGCCGAGGTGATCGATCTGGGCGACCGGACTTTGGTGCCGGGGCTGATTGACGCGCATGTGCATCTGTTTCTGCATCCGGGAGCGGAGGATCTGCAGACGGTGGGGGAGAGCGTGCCGCAGCGGGTGATCCTTGCCGAGATTGCGGCGAAAGCGGACCTGATGGCGGGATTCACCGCCGAGCGCGATATGGGGACGGAGGGTGCGGGGTCGGCGTCGACGGCGATCCGCAAGGCGATTGATGCGGGACTGATTCCCGGGCCGCGGATGCGGATGAGCGGCAATGCGATCGATATTCTGGGTGGGCATGAGGACGCGATCGGGTACAACCCGGCGGCGCGGGTACCCTCGAATGCGGACTATGCCGATTCGGCCGAGGATCTGGTGCGGGTGATGCGGCTGCAGCACAAGGAGGGTGCGGACTTCGCAAAGATTTACGAGACCGGGCCGGACACGATGAAGGACGGCGTGCTGACGACGCCCTACCAGTACACGGAGGCGGAGTTGCGGGCGGCGGTGGTGGAGCAGGCGCGGCTCTCGGGCGGTGGGATGGGAGTGGCGGTGCACTGCACGGGCGAGCCGGCGGCGGGGTATGCCGTGGCGGCGGGCGTGGCGTCGATCGATCATGCGTTCTATCTCTCCGACAAGACGATGGCGGAGATGAAGGCAAAGCAGATCTATGCGGTGCCGACGTTCACGATTGTGGAGTACTTTGGGGCGCACTCCGATACGGCGGCGATTGGATCGTGGAACAAGACGCTGCAGGCGTTTCATGCGGCGCAGTTCAAGCGGCAGTTGGCGGCGGGAGTGCCGTTTGCGGTGGGCAGCGATGTGGGGCCGTTTCCGCATGGCACGCAGGCTCGAGAGTTTGAGCTGATGGTGCAATACGGGATGGCTCCGGCGGATGTGCTGCGGGCGGATCTGCTGAATGGCGCGAAGTTGCTGGGGTGGGCGGGGCAGATTGGCGAATTGAAGGCGGGGTACTACGCGGACGTGATTGCGGTGGAGGGGAATCCGCTGGAGGATATTTCGTCGCTGGCGAAGGTGGGGTTTGTGATGAAAGACGGGACGGTCTACCGCCGTCCCTGAGGGGAAGGAGGCCCCGGGCTAAAGCCCGCCTTACTCGGGTTGGCTTATTTGTGGGGTTAAAACCCCACGCTAATCCTGAAAGACTATCTCCACGCTAGTCCTGAAAGACTATCCCCACGCTGACCCTGAAAGACTATTTGGCGGCGGCGAAGGGCTCGTCGGCGGAGGGGCCGTATACGCCGGGGACGGGGATGTCGTTGAGGCGGAGGTAAACGCCGAGCTGGGCGCGATGGTGGATGAGGTGATTGAAGCACATGTGCCGGTAGGCGAGCGAGCGCGGGCCGTTCGAGATGACTTTGTCGCCGAAGGAGAACTTCCAGGGCTCGGCCAGTTGCGCGTCGGAGAGCGAGGCGAGGGCGGCGCGGCAGTCGGCGGCGTTGGTATCAAAGGCGGCTAGGGCGGCGTCGCGCGTGGTGAAGGTATGGTCAGGCCATTTGTGGCCGGGATCGGCCATGTTGAGGCTGGGAGTGGTGAGGATGGTCTTGCCGAAGAGGGGCAGGGTCGCGACATGCATGGTCAGTTTGCCGAGGGGCATGGACTTGTCGTGACACTTGTACTCGGGATTGCCTTCAGGGACGCTCCCGAGGATCCGGCGCGTCATGGCGACTTCGATGTCGTAGTCCTGGAGGAGCAGTTCTGCGGTGGTCATAGGGTTCTCCGTTGCGGATGGATTGACGGTGCAGGCTTTGGATGCGGCGTAGTGTGCATCGGTGCAGGAGAATTTAGGTGGACCGAAAAGACCTGCGGCGGCCGGGAGTTTTCTGGAGGGCGCTCAACTGTCGGCAATCTCCATTGCGCAATCAACTCTGAAGCGTGGGCCCTGAGCGTCAGATGCCGGTCACGTTGAAGCCGCAGTCGACGAAGGTGATTTCGCCGGTAATGCCGCTGGCCAGCGGCGAGCAGAGGAAGAGTGCAGTGTTGCCGACCTCGATCTGCTCGACGTTCCGGTGCAGCGGCGCGCGCGCCGTGACGGCGGTGAGGATCTGGCTGAAGTCGCCGATACCGCGCGCGGCCAGGGTCTTAATGGGGCCGGCGGAGATAGCGTTGACGCGAATGTTCTTCGGTCCGAGCGAGACCGCGAGATAGCGCACGGCTGCTTCCAGCCCAGCCTTGGCGACGCCCATGATGTTGTAGTTGGGGAAGACCTTCTCCGCGCCGTAGTAGGTGAGGGTCAGGAGGGCTCCGCCTTCGGTCATCAGCGGCGCGGCGCCACGCGCGACCGCGATGAAGGAGTACACGCTGACGTCGTGGGCGATGCGGAAATCTTCGCGAGAGGTGAACAGAAAGTCATTCTTCAGCGCGTCGGCGGGTGCATACCCGATGGAGTGGATGAGGATATCGATCTTCGGGTAAGCGGCCGCGATCTGCGTAAAGAGGGCGTCGATGTCCTCGTCGCGAGAGACGTCGCACTGGAAGGCTTTGCCGGTGCCGGTCTGGCCCAGGCTCTCCAACAGCTCTTCGGCCTCGCGCTGCAAGCGCTCCGACTGGTACGAGAGAACTACGGTGGCCCCGGCTTCGGCCAGCTTCTGCGCCACGCTGTAAGCAATGCTGCGCTTATTCGCCAGGCCGAACACGACGGCCACTTTCCCCTTCAGGTCGATCATCCACGCTCCCTTGAATTGCTCCAAGGGTTAGGATATCAGCCGGATGGAGGCCGCGGCACGGGGGCGGGTGGCCTCTGGCTTCGGCGTTGGGGTTGCGGATGGGCGCGAAACCGGCTAGTTGAGGAGGGAGGATCCCGGCTTGGGCAGCATCATTCCGCCGAGAGCCGCGCTCTCCGGGACGCCTTCGCCTTGCGGGGCTGCGGCGTCCGCGATGACCACGCGGCGGCAATTGCGGCCGTCGCTTTTCGCCTGGTAGAGCGCTTTGTCGGCGCGGGCGATGAGGGTCACGGCGTCGTCCTCGAGCACCGCCTCGGTGAGCCCGATGCTGAGGGTGAGCGGCATGGTTCCGCGGGTGACGCTGAGATTGCTGATCGCCTGATTCAGGCGCTCGGTGACGCCGAGCGCGATGTTGCAGGGGGTCTGGGGAAGGATCAGCAGGAACTCGTCGCCGCCGTAGCGGCCCAGATAATCGCGTCCGCGCAGATGGGTGGAGATGGTCTCGGCAACATCGCGCAGGGCAGCATCGCCGGCGGCGTGTCCCTGAATGTCGTTGATGGACTTGAAGTAGTCGACGTCGATCAGGGCGACGGAGAGCTTGTGCTTGCCGTTCTGGATGCGCTTGAGTTCGGCCGCCAGCTTGACCTCGATGCCGCGGCGGTTGAATGCGCCGGAGAGGGAGTCCTTCTGCGATTCGTCGCGGCTGGCGGCGATGAGTTCGCCGCTGGAGAGGAGCAGGATGAAGATGCCGGTGACGAAAAGAGAGACCACGCCGAGCAGCAGCGTGGCTGTCCCTACGGCGTTGGCTTGCAGGCGGGTGGATTCGGTTGCGCCGTGCAGGATGGTCATGATGCCGCAGTTCACCGTCACAGCGGCGAAGAAAGACATACAAGCCGCGAAGACGCGCATCGCCTTGGGGCTGGTGGAGGTCGGCGACTTGCGGAAGAGTTCAAGCGCGATCATGCCGCGCACCAGCCCGACCGCCAGCGAAATAGCGACGATGCGCGGGACGATGTTCTCCTGAATCTGGCTGTAGTAGAAGAGGACGGCCAGGGAGATCGACGAAACTGTAATCGGGATCGCGGCGGTGCGCCGGCTGCCGATAAAGCGGAGGATGCCGCGATAGAGGAAAATAAAGGACCCGAACACAAAGCAATGCGCGACCGTGACCGAGACGAAGTAGGGGATGGAGCCGCGCGATGCGAGCAGAAACGTGCCCGGAACGCCGAGCAGAAAGCTGATGGCGATGGTGTTGATCCCACGCAGGTTGGGGTACGTGTGCTTCATGCTGAAGAACACGATTGCGAACGTCAGCGCGAGCATGAAGTCGCATGCGATGAGAGTGCGATTGTCGAACCACGAAAGAACGTGCATGCGCGCCCAACCTTTCCGCAATACTAGCCAGATTAGGCTTCTCTAAGAAGGGCACTTAAGTTGTAGATGACTGACTGCTCGTGGGTTGCAGCCTGTGGAAAGTCAGTCCAGCGTGAGCCAATCGTACTGTTCCGCCGTGAGCGGAACCACGGAGAGGCGGAACTGGCGGAACAGGATCGAGCCCTGGAACACGCCGGCCTCGCGCATCTCAGCCAGCGGCTTTTCGCGCTTCAGCCGCTTGCCGGGCTTGATGCGCACGACGGGGTTTTTGGGATCGGTCGCATCCACCGAGACGACCGTGGCGGTTCCCACTGCCGCTTTACCCACGTTGGAGTGATAGATGACCAGCTTGTCGCCCTTCTTCATGTTGCGCAGGGTCAGCAGCGCCTGGTTGTTGGAGATGCCGTCCCAGGCGGTCTCGCCGTCGCGCAGCAGGTCGTCGTAGGAGTACTTGTCCGGCTCGGTCTTTAGAAGATACGGCATGAAGGCAAGGTACTAGGTTCGAGGTTCCAGGTTCAAGGTGGGTCTAGCCGCCGAGGTCGAGGAGTTCCACGTGCGGGATGGGCTGGCCGAGGAACTGACCGCCAAGCCGGGCGAACTTTTCCACAGAGTCGGTGGCGTAGCACTCGAACGATGCATTACCGGCACCGGCGGCCGGCCGGGATGCGTTCAAGGCCTGCGATACGACGCAGGCCGTTGCCTGGGCGGAATCGACAACCTCGGCGCTCGAACCAAGTTCGCGCAGCACCTCCGAGACCAGCGGCGCGATCATCGGGTAATGCGTGCAGCCCAGGATCACGACCTCCGGCGAACATACGTCGAGGGCCTCGCGAAGATAGACGCGCAGCACGTCGCGGGTGACCGGATGGTCGATCCAGCCTTCTTCGATCAGGGGTACGAGCAGCGGGCAGGCTTTCTCGGTCGGACGCAGGCCGCGCTCCTCGCAGTACATGCGATAGGCGTGCGATTGCACCGTTGCCGCCGTGGCGAGGATCAGCGTTTTTGCATTCGGGTGGCGCACGTGCGTCATCTGAATCACCGGAGCGATGACGCCGGTGACCGGGATGCGGATCGACTCCACGATCTCGCGCATGGCGAGCGCGGAAGCTGTATTGCAGGCGATCACCAGGTGGTCCGCGCCGTGCGATTCGAGGAAGCGCGCGCTCTCCACCGCGTAGCGCGCGATGGTGGTCGGCGACTTCGAACCGTAGGGAAGCCGCGCCGTGTCGCCGAGGTAGATGTAGTGCGCGCCCGGGATCAACGGCAGCAGTTCACGCAGCACCGTGAGCCCGCCAAAGCCCGAATCGAATACGCCGATGGTCGTCGCGCTCACTCAGTGAGTCTCCTGTGTGCCGGTCTGCGCGGCCTTGGTTGCGGTGCTGACGACGGGGTAGGTGCGCATCAGGTCGGCGTGTCCGCTCAGCGTGTCGCGCGGATGTCCGTCCACCAGGAAGCGCACTTGCTCGATGCGCGGGAAGTTGGCGTAGAGCGTCCCAATGATGGACTCGATGGTCAGCGTTTCGGGCTCGATTCCGGACGGGTGGTGGTCGGCGAAGGTTCCGTGCAGGTTGATGACTGCGAGTTGCCCGCCCGGCGTGTGCGGTTCCACGGTGGAAACGTCGTTGGCCGGCAGCGGCACGGCGGAGGCGTTCGGATTTGCAGGGCCGCCTCCGATCGCGACGGGCGGGCGCAGCGGAAGATCGAGCAGGAAGACGTCATCGATGGCCGGGCCGCTCTCGATCGGGTGGGTCGAGTTCTTGTAGGAGTACTCGGCGATGAGCCGCGCCAGCAGCGCACGAGTTCGGGCGGTCGTCTCCACCGGCAGCGCGACGTCGCGTTCGACGAGCAGGACGGAGCCGTCGGCGTCGTTGGCCAATGCCAGGTGGACCGTCTCGCTGGGCGTGACGACCGGTGCGGCCAGCGGTGTTTCGTTGCGGCGGCGGGTCAGCTTCTCGCGCGCCTGCTCGCATCCGTGCAGCAGGAAAAGCCCCATCAGCAGGCTGGCTCCGGCCAGGATCCAGAAAAGAATGCGCTGGTAGCGGGGGATCATTGCGTCCCCTTCTGCGGCGGGTGCGGGGCGGCGTTCCCCTGATTCGCATTCTGATTCCGTTCTCTCGCCGCGGCTAGCCCAGCCGCGTTCGCCGCTGCGATTGACCTTGTCTGCGCCGCGATCTGAGCGTTGGGATCGGGATCGGGAGTTGTCTCCGCGGTCGACGGCGGCTCGGCGTGGGTGCGCCACGTTCGCAGGGCCGTGGTCACCGTGGACACGACGCTCTGCTGGTAGTTCGCGTCGGTCACCGGAGTCAGGCCGACACCGGCGACTCCCAGCGGGGCCAGCTCGATTGCGACTGCCGGGCACATCAGATTGTCGAGCGGCTTGACCGGCGCCTTACCCACCACCACGGGAAGATTCTCCGCACCCAGCGCGGCGCTCAGATCGCTTGCGAGGCGCAGGCTCTGGTCGACGGAGGCTGCCTGCGCCATGTCCCACGGAACCGGCACGAAGGCCGATGGAGGTTGGTCGTCCGCGTTCTGGCCGGGAGCCGCCGGCGACAACATGGAGGTATAGACATGCACCCCGGAACCGATCGCCGTCGCATGGAGCACGATGCAGGCGACTGCATGGGCGTGGTTCGCGATCTCGGCGCGCTGATCGGTCGTCAGCGGATCGCCCGCGTCGGCGTCGCGGGTTGTGATCACGGTGAAGCCGGCCGCCGCCAGAGCGGTTCGCAGACGCAATGCCATCGCCAGCGTGACGTCCTTTTCCAGAACATGATCGTCCAGCGTGCCGCCTGTGTCCGAGCCGCCGTGTGCCGGGTCGATCACCACCAGGTTGTGATTCATCGTCGACACGGCCGGCGGTTGCGTCGCGGGCCTGGGGATCTGTCCTTCCGGCTGGGCGTGGACCGAAAACGCAGCCGCCGCCGCGCCCGCCAATGCGGCGAGCAGGACGGCGACGTGCTTGCGGGAAGTGGTCAACGGGCCTTTTTGAACCAACCTGAGGTTGAGGCAGAGGCTACGAATCAGTCAAGCGCATAGATCGCCAGGCCGCTGAGCAGCTTGGGGTAGAAGTCGGTGGACTTCTGCGGCATCACCTCGCCGGAGAGCGAGACATCGCGCAACTGATCGAGCGTGATGGGCTTGATCAGGAACGCAACGTCGGCATCGCCGGAAGCCACCATCGCAACCGACTCCTGCGCGTCCCGGATGTAGCGGACTTTGCCGAGGCGGGTGATGGTGTCGGGGTCGAGGCCAAGCAGATGATCGAGGACCACGGTATGAAGCTGCGCGACGCCGAGCTGGCGCTGCCGGGTGGGCAGTCCCTCCATCAGCGGAGCGATGGCCTCCGGCTTCGGCGTCAGCAGGTAGTTGCCGTTACCGGTGGCCGCGATGAAGGAGTCGCCGGGAGCCTTTTCGAGTTGCGCGATCAACTCCTGACCGGGAGTGTCCTCGGCGAGTTCAGTGACGTCGTAGTATTCGCTCGCCTTGGTGATGAAGTCCGGCGAGGAGAAGTTCTCCAGCCCGAAGACGATGCGGTGCGTGGGCAGAATCGTGATGCCGGGCGCGTCCATGTTGACGAAGGTCATCATCATGGCGGCTTCGGGGAACGGCGGCGAGGGCACGTGGCTCGCGCTCACCTTCTCGTCGGGATCGACAGGCTCGCCGAGCGGCAGCTTGAGCTGCGCCGAGCGCTCCTTGGCGTAAGCCACCGAGGTCTCATAGCGGTGGTGGCCGTCGGCGATGATCAGCTTCTTGTCCGCCATCGCGGTGACGATCAGGTTGATCAGGTTGGGGTCGGTGAGCTTCCAGACGCGATGCACCACGCCGTACTCGTCCGTGATGGCGAGATCGGCAGGACGGGTGTCCTTGCCGTCCTTGTCCACCGCCCCGTCTTTGCTCTTCAGGCCAAAGATCAGCTTCTCGGCGCTGAAGCCCGGGTCGGAGTACAGCATGTAGATCTGCTCGCAGTAGGCGCGCGTCGCTTTGAACAGCGCCAGGCGATCGGACTTGTGCTTGGGAAAAGTCTGCTCGTGGCGGTAGACGACCTTGTCGGCGTAGTCGTAGAGATGGCCGAGGGCGATGAAGCCGCGCCGCTCGCGCACCTCGGAGGTGTAAGGCACGGTGTAGGTCTGCGAGTAGCCGTAGAGCGCCGGTTCCAACTCCTCGGCGAGGATACGCTCAGCGCGCCAGGCCTTGAAGTACTCGGCGGCGCGGGTGTAGACGTTGTGCGCATGCTCGCCGGCGGGGAGGAAGTCCTGCGCCTCCGTGTCGCCGGGCTCGTGCTTGCCCAGAATGATGCGGATCAGGTTGTACGGGCTGCGTTCGTAGTAGCGCTGCTGCATGTCGGGAGTGATCTTGTCGTAGGGCTGGGTGACGACGTCCTCCATGCGGACGCGGGAGGTGTCGTAGCGAAGTGCGCGAAACGGATAGATGCGGGCCATTGCGTGTGTGTGTTCTCCAGAGTGGTCAGTCTTTCCATTGTACGGTGGCTGTGTGCACGGACTGTGACGGTTCGGTGCGACTTCGTGAAGCATCGGCCTGGCGCACGCTGCGTCGCTAATCGGACCGGATATAGGCATCGTAGGGGCCTGCGCTGCGCAGCGGGCGGTAGTGTTGCCAGACCTCGCGGAAGCCGGGATCGGTCAGGAAAAATTCGAGTAGATTGTCGTGCCGGTCTTCGAGTTCCTGGCAGTGAACGTCGGGCGACTGACAGCGGGCGACGAGAATGAGTTGCGGACGCCAGCGGGTCAGGTCCTCGACCATCCAAAGACGCTGCTGCGCGGAAAGTTCGGTGAGCCGCTCTGCGCCGAGCCGCCGCGGGGGAGCGATAAACGAGGTCGGGTTGCCGGCTCTCAAGATCGCAGGCAGCAGCCACAGGTTGTCGGTACGCTGCGCCCAGGTGAGATGGAAGCGAAAAACCGGCTCGATGGCGTCGTCCACCGATGTGGTGAGGGTGGCGACCGGGGTGCCGGGGGCCAGGCCGGCGAAAAACGATGGATCGGGCGTAGCGATCGCATAGGCGCGGTCCTCGGTGAGAGGATAGCCGGAGAAATGGAGCGTCAACCCCAGAGCGAGCGCGGCCAGCGCGGTCGCTGCGCTTGGAAGCCCGTGGGGGACGGTCCATTCCAGGGATTCCGCCAGCACCAGAAGTTCGAGCGCAAGAGCTGCGCCAAGCAGGGTAATGCCAGGAAGCTGCTGGTAGTACCATCCGGTGCCTTGCTGGTAATACGCTGCCATCCCGGCGACACCGGCGATCAGGAGTACTTCGATCGTCGGACGAAACGAAGCTGCCATCTCCGTCTGGATGCGCCGGATCCTGGGCAAAAGGAGGAGCGCGATTGCGAAGAGAATATGCAGTTGAACGGACTCGACTACAAGGTGCGTGGCGCTGAGGTGTCCAATGGCCCAGTAGGTGAGCCAGGTCATGGGAAGAGACTGGGACATGTAGAGCGGGGCAAAGGCGTGGACAGCCAGAAGAAAGAGTCCGCCGGCGGCGAGGAACACGAGCGGCTCGATGCGCAGGCGTCTGCGGCCGCCTTGCAGCGAGGGCATCAGGAGCAGCGCCGCTTCGACAAAAATCGGGATCAAGGCCAGTTGCGGTTTGGTGCAGATGCCGATGGCGGCGAGCACGACGGCGAGAATCCGGCTTGGACGCGAACGTGGCGGTTGCGCGGCGGCCAGGACGTAAGGAAGGCATAGCAGAACGGCCAGCAGATCGCGTTGGCCGAAATCCCGGGCAGGTGCAACCGCGAAGAACGTGACGAAGACGAACGCGAGATACCAGCGCATGGCGGGCGTGAAGCGGACGGGCAGGCGATCCAGAGTTCTCCAGGAGAAGACGGCGATGCCGATCTCGAGCAGCGTCATCAGAAGTTTGGCGACGAACGGAAGGGGCAGGCGCACCCGTTCGGCCAGTCCGACCGGCAGGGCGGAGAGCCAGACGATGGCAGGGGTGTTGGAATCGAACGCCTGGGGACCGTACAGGGTTGCTCCATGCAGCCAGCGCTGGGCCATCAGCAGGAACCAGAGCTGGTCATGTCCGGCGGCGGGCAGCAGAGCCAGCAGGCAGGCCATTCCGGCCGCGCCCCAGGCGAGCGTGGCGAAGGTCCGGGCGGCTGGGCCGCTTTCCTTCGCGGCCCCTGCAGAGTCAGATGTAAAGGGGGTAGACTCCGGGCTGGCGCTGGTCCTTTTTTCCGGGGGACCGGTGACGCGCATCAGATTCTCCATCCTGTGCGGATGCGCAGAGTTGCCAAGATGAGAGATGATTGAATCAAAGTTCGCGTTCGCGGCATGGGATTCATTATGCGGTATCGAGCGGCAGGGATGTTTCGGGACGGTCTGACGGCGCGCTTGCAGCGCTGGCTGGTGGTGTGCGCGGCGGTGCTCGCGTTCGCTTCGCCGGCGGTCCTGTGCCGTGCGCAGGAGAATCCGCTGGGCAACGTCACCACGCCGGTTCCTCCGCCTCCTCCCAAGTCGCCGGACGAGCTGAAGCCGGTGGTCGAGGGCGGGGAGAATGTGGCCATCCATGGTACGACGCGCCACGATGCCCGTCTGCGCATCGACGTCAACCTGGTGCAGGTGCCGCTGACCGTGACCGACCCGATGAACCGGCTGGTCACGGGCCTCGAGAAAGAGAACTTCAACCTCTTCGATAACAATATCGGGCAGACCATCAAGTACTTCTCCAGCGAGGACGCGCCGCTGACCATTGGCATCATCTTCGACTTGAGCGGCAGCATGTCGTCCAAGTTCAATCGCGCACGCAAGGCGCTGACGGAGTTTCTGCGAACCTCCAATCCGCAGGATGAGTTCTTTGTCGTGGGCTTCAACGACCGCCCGGCGATCATTGTGGATTACACCTCCGATCCGGACGACGTCGAGGCGCGCATGGTGATGCTGAAGCCGGAAAACCGGACCGCGCTGATCGACGCGGTTTACCTGGGCATCGATCATCTGCGGCAGGCCAAGTACGAGCGCAAGGCGCTGCTGATCATCTCCGACGGCGGCGACAACCGCAGCCGCTACACGGAGAATGAGCTGCGGCGCGTGGTCCGCGAGAGCGATGTGCAGATCTACTCGATCGGCATCTTCGACATGTATGCGCCGACGACGGAAGAGCAGATGGGGCCGGACCTGCTGAAGGAAATCTGCGAGATGACCGGCGGACGCCTGTTCAACGTGGGCGCCGACGTCAACGATATGCAGGACATTGCCTCCCGCATCTCGGCCGAACTGCGCAACGAGTACGTGATCGGGTATACGCCTTCGGAAGTGAAGCATGATGGGAACTGGCGTAAATTGAGGGTGAAACTTGTGCCTCCGCCGGGTCTCCCGCAACTGACCGTACATTTTCGCCAGGGGTACTATGCACCTTCGGAGTAGAGAAGACAGGCTTCGAGGTGTGGGCAGAACCTTCACCGTAGCGGCCATTGCGCTGCTTGCGATGGTTTCGTCGCAGGCTCAGCCGCCTGCGGCCGTGCAACCGCCCGCTGCGGGTTCCGCGCAGCCTGCGAGTGCTGCGGCGCAGCCTTCGCTGAGTGTGGACCGCGATCCGGCTCCTTCGCCCGATCCCGATCCGCCGCCGACAGCGGTTGGCAACCAGGCTCCGGCCACGGCGCTAGGGACGATTGCGCGCGGCTCGGGCGGGCGCTTCACGCTGCACGAGGATGCATACGAGGTGCGGCTGAATGCTTCGGTGTTCGATCCGTCCGGGCACAGCGTGCAGACGCTCGACAAGGACGCGTTCCACGTTTATGAGGACGGCGTTCCTCAGGCGATTGCAAGCTTCCGGCATGAAGATCTTCCGGTTTCGCTGGGGATCCTGATCGACAGCTCGGGCTCGATGTACGACAAGCGCACGGCGGTGGATCAGGCTTCGCTCGACCTGGTGAAGCTCTCCAACCGGGAGGATGAGGCGTTCCTGGTCGACTTCTCCTGGGAGGCGTTCATCGATCAGGACTTTACCAACAGCATCGACAAGCTGCAGCAGGGGCTGAGCTACATCAAGTCCTCCGGCGGCACGGCGATTTATGACGCGCTGGTTGCGTCGGCCGACTACCTCGCGAAGAACGCCAAACACCCCAAGCAGGTATTGCTGGTGATTACGGACGGGGAGGACAACGCGTCGAGCGCGACCCTCGACCAGGCGATCCGGCGAATTCAGGACTTCGACGGGCCGGTGATCTACTGCATCGGGCTGCTGTTCGGCGACGACACCACCAAGGGCGAATCGCGCCACGCGCGGCGGGTGCTGGAAACGCTCTCTGAACAGACCGGCGGGCAGGCCTACTTCCCCAAGTCGGTGAAGGAAGTCGACGCGATCACCAAAGAGGTGGCGAACGACATCCGCACGCAGTACACGATTGCGTATCACTCGACCAAGTCGCCCACGCTGGGCGGCTATCGCGTGGTGCACGTGGAGGCGAAGGAGAAGAGCTACCCCAAACTCTCGGTGCGGACGAGGAGCGGGTACTATCCGCGGGTGGGGAATACGGCTTCGGCGGAAAGCGGCGGGGGAACGGCGACTCCCTGAGGGGGTGGTTTTGTTTCTTGGTGGAGACGCAAGAACAAGCAAGGCAAAGGCGAAATGCGGGGGTCTCTCCACTGCGGCGGCAAAGTTGCCGCCTTCGGTCGAGATGACGCAGGTTGGTGGATGTGCGTCAGAGGGGCCACTGTGGGCTAGAAGGTTAGGGTGGTCAGGTTGGCCCAGATTTCGGCGGTAACCGGTACGCCGAGGCGGCGGTTTTCCTGGCGCAGGCGGAGGGTCTGTTCGCCGGGGTAGCGGACGGGGCGGGTGGGGTCGATGGGGGTGGCGGCGGCGAGGGCGTCGAGGGCGCCTGCGGCGATGGTGTCGAGGCTGGCGCGGTCGGCGAAGGTGCTGGGGTCGATGGCGAGGAAGACCTGGCTGATGCCGGACTCGCGGGTGGGTTCGAGGGGGATGTCGTGGGAGGCCTTGCCGCCGGAGAGCATCGCGGCGAGCATGTCGAGGGCAACGGAGAGGCCGGAACCTTTCCAGTAGCCTACGGCGAGAGCGCGCTTGGAGGCTTCGATGGCGGCGGGGTCGGTGGTGAGATTGCCGGCGAGGTCGTAGCCGCCGGGGACGGGGAGTTGCTGGCCGCGGGCGGCGTAGGACGAGAGGGCTCCGTAGGAGAACTGGGACATGGCCATGTCGAGCACGACGTGGGCTCCGGCGGGGCGGGGAATGGCGATGACCAGCGGGTTGTTGCCGAGGGCCGGGGTGGATGCTCCCCAGGGCGGGAGGTTGGACAGGGTGTTGGTCCAGCAGAGGGCGAAGACGCCGGCGTCGGCGGCGAGCCAGCCGTAGCTGCCGCCACGCATCCAGTGGTTGGTGTTGGCGAGCGCGACGCAGCCGAGGCCGAACTTCCTGGCCAGGGATATGGCCCGGTGCATGCACGCATGGGCGTTCAGGTTGCCAGGGCCGAGGTTGCCGTTCCAGCGTTCGATGGCAATGGGCGGGGAACTGGCATCCGCGGCGCGGGTTGGCTCGGCATCGACGTCGATGCAACCGTTCGCCACCATCTCGGCGAAGCGCGGGAACCGGTCGAGGCCGTGGGTGTAGACGCCGTCGCAGGTGGTGTCGGCGAAGAGGCGGGCGCAGAGGGCGGCGCGCTCACCCTGGAGGCCGAGGTGGAGCATGCCGCGATGGAGGGCCTGATAGAGATCGTCGTACGCAACGCGAAGTGTGGGCATGGGTCAGGGATTCGGGGTGCGGGGTTCAAGATTCGAGGTGTGGCCATCCGCCGAGGTCATGGAATTCGGGCTCGCGGAGGGTAGCGGGGAGGGCGCGTATTTCCATAGCTCGTTGGGCGAGGAGGTGGCGTAACGCGCGGTGTGAAAGGTCCAACCTACAAAGGGTAGGTTGCCGGAGTAAACGGCCACCGCGCCGGGCTCGGGCTGATGGTCCATGATTTCGTATTGCGCGCCGACGGAGCGGGCCCAGCGCGTGCGCAGGCCTGGGTCGGAGTAGATGTAAGGGATGACTCCCGGCTGGGTGATTCCGCCGGTGTCGACGATGGGGTGCTGGGAGACGAAGGAGATCTGGCCGATGGCGTAGACGGCGACGGGCGCGTCGGGCGGGAGGTGGTCGCGCAAGAAGAGCGCGAAGCTGTCGGTGATCTGGCAGTTGATCCCCTTGTTGCGGATGAAGGGCCGCACGGTGACGATGCTGATGGCGAGGGCCGCCACCAGCGCAGCGATGTACACCACGCGACCGGTCCGCTGCGAGGCCGCAAGGAAGAGCGCCACGACGATGATCGTGAGGGCGGGCGCGGTGACGAGGATGTAGCGCGTCTGGACGAAGGTGTGGTTGACGATGTAGAAGACCGTCGCGATCGCCGCCCAGAGGAGGAAGATCCAGCCTGCGAGCGGGAGGGTGCCGGGGGATGCGGGCTTGGGGGCGCGTTGGAACGTGGAGGCGAGGGCGTTCTGCAGAGAGCGGCGCACGGAGGCGGGACGCAGCGCGAGGTAGGCGAGCCCGGCAAGCAGACCGCAGAAGATGAGCGGGAGTCCGACGGAGTAGATGGAAACGAGGCGGTGAACGATGGAGTCGGTGGGTGCAGCGCGCTTGGCAGCGTTGGTGTTGGGCAGCAGGTGGCCGAATGCGTGCAGCGAGTAAAGCGACCAGGCCGCGACCGGGCCGCAGAGCAGAAGCAGGCCGGCGGGCAGGGCTGCGAGTCTGGCGGGGAGTCGCAAACCTTGCGCCAGCAGCGGCAGGGCGAGCAGCGCGGTGAGGAAGATCATCTCCGGCCGCATGAGGGGGGCGATGCCGGCCAGGAGGCAGGCGGTGAGGAAGCTGGTGGTTGAGGGGACTTCGCGGGTAGCGGCGAGGACGGCGAAGAAGGCGAGCCCCGCGGCGGCGAAAGGTTCCATGCCGGAAAAGATCCAGTAGCAGGAGTAGGGATTGGCGACGATGAGCAGGACCATCGCGGCGGGGAAGAGTGCGGCGTCGGCGAGGTTGAGCGATGCAGCGAGTTTGCGGGCGAAGGCGTAGGCGCCGGTGAGTCCGAAGAGCGCGCCAAAGATGGTGAGGATCTTGCCGGAGAGGAGCCAGTCGGGGATGACGGCGTACATGGCTTCGAGCAGGAAGACCCAGAGCGGGGCGGTGTCGCCGGCGACGACGTGGCCATTGAAGGCGAAGCCCTGGCCGGCGGCGAGGCTGCGGGCGAACTCGAGATGGATGTAGGCGTCGTCCTCCCAGTAATGCCAGGCGTGGACGAACCAGTAGACGCACCAGAGGGCCGCGACGGCGAGCAGGAGCGCGCTGGCGAGGTTGGCGGAGAAGCGGCTGGTTGCGGTCGCGTTGCTGTCGGGGGGCATCGTGTTGGGGGCTCGAGAGTTGAGGGGACAAGGTCGATTATAGAGGGATGCGTTTCGACTATTCTTGAGGCTCATGGCTTGCTTTCTGGAACTCGAACATGTGAATGTCGCGCGCGGGGATGCGATGGTGCTGCACGATGTGAACCTGCGGGTGGATGCGGGGGAGCATATCGCGATCCTGGGGCCGAATGGGTGCGGCAAGTCCACGCTGATCAAGACGATGACGTGCGAGCTGTATCCGGTGGTGCTCGAAGGGACGCGGGTGAGCATCTTCGGGCGCGAACGGTGGGATTTGACCGAGCTAAAGAAACGGCTGGGGGTGGTATCGCCGGAGCTGCCCGGGAAGCCGACGCTGCGGACGACCGGGCGGGATGCGGTGTTGACGGGATTCTTTTCGAGCTCGACGCTGTGGCCGAATCTTGCAGTGACCGACGCGATGCGGGAGCGGGCGGAGGAGGTGCTGGAGCTGGTGGGAGCGGTGGGGATCGCGGAAAAGGTGGTTGGGGAGATGTCGGCGGGAGAGCAGCGGCGGGTGATGATCGGGCGGGCGCTGGTGGGGTCGGGCGCGTCGCTGGCAGGGGAGGCGAGCGGCGGCGCAATGAGCCAGATGCTGCTGCTGGATGAGCCTTCGAATGCGCTGGATCTGGCGGCGCAGCAGGACCTGCGGGCGATGCTGCGAAGGCTGGCACAGCAGGGGACCGGGATGCTGATGATCACGCACCACATTGCGGATATCCTGCCGGAGATTGGGCGGGTGATCCAGATGCAGGATGGGCGGATTGTGGCGGATGGGGCGAAGGAAGAGCTGCTGCGGGCGGAGGTGCTGAGTGAGTTGTTTGGTGCGGAGGTGCGGGTGACGGAGCGGGATGGGTACTACAACGCGTGGTGAGAGAGGCGGCAAGTCAGCGGGGATGTCTGGGGGGCGGGGCAGAATGCGGGGGTCTCTCCACTCCGCTTCGCTCCGGTCGAGATGACGCTTCTTTGGGCGACGTCCGGTCGAGATGATGCAGTTGATGAGAGGACGCAGCGTGGGCGTTAGCGGGGGATGTCGACGGGTGGTGCGCCTTGCTGCTGTTTTTGTTGCTTGGTGGGCGGATGGGCTTTGAACCAGGTGGTCTGCTCGCCGGATAGTTCGGTGGAGGACTCGCGGATATCGCGGACAGATTCGAGGGCGATCTTGCGGGCTACGCTGTAGGTCTCGTGTTCGGGCGGGGATTTGAGGGCGGTGGACCAGCGCTCGGTGGCTTCGATGATCTTGGGCAGCGCCTTGCGCAGGTCGACGTGGCGGGGGCCGTAGTCGTCGAGGTTGTCGGAGAGCTCATCGGCGATGGAGGTGAACTGGACGAGGAGATCGTGGGTGTCCTGCTCGCGGCCGGGCTGACGGGGCTTGGCGTAGAGGTCCTCAATCTCCTTGGTGCGGACGTCGAGGAATTTGACGTAGAGGAGAATGCAGTCCGTGGGAACCAGGCGGGCGTCGCGGATCTGCTCGACCTCGGCTTCGGAGAGGGCGGACTCGCGGATCTGGGCGTGGGCTGCGGGGATGAGGGTCGCGAAGAGAAAGGAGAGGAGAATCGCGGCGCGGGTGACGATGGTTGCGGTCGTAAGTCGATGGCGAACGTTAGTGACAGACACGACAAGTACCCCATTCCTCCGGAGCGGAGGGAACGCCCTAGGATATCGCAAGTGCGAGGGGAACGACAGGGGTAGGGCGCGTTGTGAGCGCGAGAAGATACGGCGATTCTGGCTGCGCCAGAATGAAGGGCCGTATCTCGTGGGTTAGTGGCTGAAGACTTGCGAAAGGATCTCGTCGTTGACCTGGTCGAGTTGCTTGAGCGTGTCCTGGACGGTAGCTTTGTCGTCGCCGGAGACGAGGTGCAGGTATTGGCCGAGGCGGAAGGTGGTGTTGTGCATCAGCATCTCGGCGTTCTTCAGACGCTTGGTGTCGCGGGCGAGATTGACGTGGATCAGGTGCGCGTAGATGTTGACCTTCTTGAGGGTGGCGGCGGCCTCTTCGGTCTCTCCGTCGGAGATTTCCTTGCCGGCCTTGGCGGTCATGGTGTGCACGAGCTCGGTGTAGAGGAAGGCCTGCTCGCGCGGATCGGCCTGGCTGGCACGCTGCTCAAGCTGGGCGATGACTTCCGGAGGGGGGATGGCTTCGTCGGCCGAGGAGGCGCGGGCGGGTAGGGTGACGCACAGAGTGGACAGCAGACCGAAGGAAGCGAGGCACAGGGCGGGGCTGAATCGGTAGGTGGGGCGAACGGGTCGACGAAGAAGACAGCTCATGATTCACCTCGAGGTGATCGCGTAGCTTACTTCGTATGAGCGAGAGCCGCGAGCCGTTGGCGCACCTGCGACTCCTGATCCGGTAATGTTCCTCCTGCCGCTGCCAGGAACTGCTTGTACAACTCGACGGCCTTGGCGGTTTGATGCAAGTCGTCGTTGGCCGTTGCCTCAAGATACAGCGAGGACGGTGAAGGTGGCTGCACTGTAGCACGAATCGCTAGCGCTTGCAAAGTGCTTCTCGGATCGTCGATTTCGGAGGCTGCGAAGGCGAGGTGGGTTGCAGCGTCGGCGAGAGCGGAGGGCGAGGGGAAGGCAGCGGGATCGGCGATGGCCTGCTTGAGCAGCTTTTCGGCTTCGCCGGGGCGGTGCAGGCGGATGAGGGCTTCGGCGCGATTGTCGAGCAGGGTGGGGTCGGGGTGGGCGGCCTGCGCGGCGATGAGGGCGGCGTAGATGGGCTCGGCCTGATCGGGGTGGCCGGACTCGAGGTAGACGCGGGCGAGAAGGCGGGTGATGTTGGCGTCGTTGGGACGGTCGGCGTGGAGCTTCTCCAGAAGCTGAGCGGCCTGCGGGATTTTGGCGTCGTCGCCGGAGGCGAGGTAAGCCTGGGCAAGCTGGGCGGTGAAGCTTGGATCGCCGGGTGAACGGGCGAGCGCGGGGATGAGCAGGGCTTCGGCGTCGGCGGGGTGGTGCTCGGCGAGGAGAATGTGGGCGAGAGCGGCGGTGGCCCGGGAGTCGTTGGCGTTGGCAGGGATCGCAAGATAGCGGCGGTAGGCGCGCTCGGCGGCGGGGAAGTCGGCGGCGGCTTCCGCGATCTCCGCGGAGAGGAGGATGTCTTCGGGCTGCTCGGCGGTGAGGTTCAGGGCGGCGAGCAGATCGGTGGAGGCGGCAGCGGGGTTGGGCTGGGGAGAACGCTGGCCGGGCGAGCCGAGGTCGAGGCGGGCGAGGGCGCGGAGGGCATGGGCCTTGAGCGCGGGCTCGATGTCGGGGAGAGTGGTGGCGGTGGTGAGTTGCGTGTGGGCTTCGGCAGGATGGCCCCTGCGGGCGAGCAGGAGGCCGAGCGCGACGTGTGGAGCGGCGAAGGCCGGGTTGGCGTCGATGGACTGGCGGTAGCAGGCTTCGGCGGTAGGTTGGTTGGGGGCTGGCGGTTGCAGGTTGTTGGCGGGCGAGGATTCGAGGGCTTCGAGGGTCAGGCCGAGGTCGTAGAGAACCTGGGCGTTGTTGGGGGTCTGGGTGTTGAGGTCGGTGAGGATCTTGAGGGCGGCGGCCAGGTCTCCGGCGGCGAGCGCGTCGTTGGCCTTCTGGATGAGGGCGGTCCCGGGTGCGGGCTGCGTGTCGGGGTGGGAGAAGTCCTGCGCGGAGAGGGAGAGGGCGAGAATCGGGAGGGCGATCGCGAGGGACGCAGCAAGATGGCCACGCACGGTGGGAATTCGCCGGGGCGCCGGGATGGACGATGAGGGCATGGTTAAAAGCGAAGGCCCGGCACGGAGCCGGGTCTCGTTGCTGACTGAATTATAGCAGGGGATCCGGGCTAGAATCCGGTGGCGTTGTTGAAGCCGTTCACGATTAAGTTGAGGTCGCCGACGATGGAATTGGCGAGACCGTGTACGCCGGCGATGGTGCTGAGACCCATGACGAGCGCGACGAGGGCATACTCGACGAGGTCCTGGCCGGCGTCGTCTTGCCAGAGGCCGGAGAGTAACTGTTGCAGCGAGTTGGGCCGTGCTGCAAACTGCATTCGTACGGTCAAGGAATCCCCCGGGTCCTTTCCTGACACTCTGTCGAGTCAGGCTACCGTGGCTTGGTTGCTTCTACACTCCCCTGAAGGTGGTAGCTGTGACCCGAGAGTGTTAGAGGCGGAGCGCCCGGTGAGAGCGCTCCTATGGATTGGTTTGTGGGCCGGAGAGTGCTA
>OBLU010000316.1_pt1 | contig 46971 bp, 38 predicted proteins | sample 1518681 | NCBI WGS metagenome assembly OBLU01 (sample SAMEA3539304, study PRJEB22396) | soil metagenome | biome: tundra; feature: field; material: soil | place: USA | collected 2010-05 | depth 0.15 m
GGGCCAAGTCAAAAGCTTTCGGATCGTCCGGGAAGTGTTGGGAGCAGAGGATGGCCAGATCCCTCGCGGCGGGCACAAAAAGCGGGTTGCGCGCCAGCACTTGTTCGAAGACCTGCCGGCCTTGCTGGTAGTTGCCGCTTTCCTCGCGTAGGAGGCCGGACACCATGAGCGCAGGAACGTAGTTGGGATCTGCTTTCAAGACCTTTTCGACCTCCGGGGCCACGCGCTTTCGCTGAGCCGCGTCTCTGTAGGCGGCGGTCATGGTAAGGAAGCGTTGTGCGTCAGCCTGATGGTCCGTGGTTCCAGCCTTCAACGCGTTCTGCATAGTCGTTTCGGCTTCTGGCGACTTCCCAAGCCCGTAAAGGGCCCAAGCCAGGTCGTACAACAGGGCTGGCTGATCAGGGAGTTTGCGCACGGCCTCCTGAAGGAGGGTTGCCGCCCACTTGTAATCGCCAGTTTGGAGCACCGAGTGCCCGAGCATCTGGGCGATGCGGGCATCCTCGGGGGCGGCGGCATGGGCTTCTTTGGCGAGTTCCAGGGCCTTCTGCGGGTTCTTCAATGGGCCAGCATAGATTTCTGATAATCTCGCCAGAACCGGGGCGTTCTTGGGGTTTTGCTTTAAGGCCTGCTCGAAAGCCTTTACCGCTTTGTCGGTAGCGCCATCGCGATCATAAATGGCGGCCAGCCGGCCAAGGGCCACCGAGTCGTCGGGAGTATCCGCGACTCTCTTTTCCAAGAGGGCGCGAGCCGCCAAATCGGCTGTCTTAGGGTCAAGCGCCAGGATGGCGAGACAGTGTTGAGCTTCCTCCTTGCCTGGGAACTCCCTGTTCGCGCGGACAGCCGCTTCGAGGGCGAGGCGGGCAGAAGCCTCCCGGCCCAGGGCATACCGCACCATGCCCAGGTGGAACTGGACCTCAGGCTCATCGGGTAGCTTTAAGGCAGCTTCCTCCAGCAAGGGAAGCGCCTTGGGATAATCCGGCTTCCGAAACAGTATCCAGCCCAGAGTATCCTCGATGCCAGGGTCATTGGGGAGCAGTTGGCGGGCACGCTCCGCGGTTTGAATGGCCTTGTCGATCTGGCCCAGGTGTTCGCAATACGCATAGGCCAAGTTGTTCAAAGCGGGGCCGAACTTCGGATTGACGGTCAACAGTTTCTCATAGGCGTCGCGGGCGGCAGCGTAGTTCTTGAGTTCATCCTGGATCATGCCTATCTGCATCAAAACGGCGACATCATTGGTCTTGGCGGCGAAGATCGCCAGCTTCTCCAAGGCTTGCTGGGGCCTATTGGACTTCTCATAATGTTGGGCGAGCAACTGGTAGGGCGTTTTGTAATTCGGAGCCAGCTCGATGGCTTTCAGCAAAGCCGCCTCGGCCCGGGTCGCATCGCCCTGATGGAGGTAGATCCGGGCCAAGGCGATCTCCAAGTCGGCGTCCGAAGGGTGCCGGGCGATTTGCTTGTTGACGCGGTCCAAAGCAGCCTGGGGCTGCTTGTCGGCGAGGTCCAAATCCACCAGCAGTTGCAGTGGGGCCAGGTAATCCGGGGTTATCTCCAGTGCTTTCTCGCAGAATTTGCGCGCCTCTTCCCGCTTGTTTTGTTGGACCAGAACCGTTGCTAGCGAGAAGGGAACTCGAGAATTCCTGGGGAATAGTTGCATCATGCGGCGATACACAGCGGCGGCTTCCTCAAGATTATTTTGTGCGGCGTAAGCAGCCGCCAACAGGAATTGGGCCTGGGCGATCTGCGGCTGCTGCTTCAGCAGTTGGGTCAACGAGGTGATGACTGGCGCCGCGTCGCCTTTTCGCAGGTTTAATTCGGCGAGCAGCACGATGGCATCGGTGTAATTCGGATTCAGATTCAGGGCCTGGCTCAAACGAGCAGTGCTTTTGGGAACATCTCCGGCGAGCAGGTAGCCTAGCGCGAGATGGTACTGCACTTGAGGAAAGCTCTCATAGCCTAGCGCGGCCATTCGTGTGAACTCGGCCACGGCCTCAGGCGCCTCACCGCGAGCGAGTTTGAGCCTTCCGTTCAGCAGCATGCCCTCGTAGCTTTCGGGGGCCCGTGTGAGGATTGTCTGCGTCACCGCGGCACAATCCGCGAATCTCCCTTCGTCAAGAGCGAGCTGAGCCAAAGAAAGCCAGGCCGGAAGATAATCAGGGGCTTTCCGCGTCATCTCCTCGAACAGCTTCTTCGCTTCGCCCGGACTACCATTTTGCAGCTTAAACTCAGCAAACCTGAGCCTTCTGGCGGAGCGAAGCGGAGACAATTCGGCGGCGGACTTTAGAGCTTGCTCGGCATTTTGAAGGTCGCCTTGCATCCAGTACAGGTTTCCGAGCGCGGCGAAGGCAGCGGGGGATTTCGGTTCCAACTCCAGCGCCTTCTTCAGTTCACTGGCCACATTAGTCTGCTGCCCCTGCTTCAGGAGAATCGTGCCGAGAGCCAGGTGGTAGCCGGCCCGATCTTTATCCCCCTGGCGCATGCTTTCGATTTGCTGCCGCGTATCCTGAATTGATTTCTGACCAAAGGCCGTTTCGGCGAGCATCGTTAGCGCCTCCTCCTGGCCGGGTTGCTTTTTCAACATCTTCTGGGCGTCCTCTCTGGCTTCTTTGAAGTGCCCTAATGAGAAATGCGTCAGGCAGAGCTTCAGGCGAAGGTCGGCGTTCTCCGGATCCAACTCGACCGCCTTTTGGAGAGCTGCCATCGCGCGCAGGGCGCGGCCCTGGTCGTAATAAATGGAACCTAGCCGCGCAATGGCCACAGGATTCCGCGGGGCGAGCCGGAGCACGTTCAGGTATTCCACCTCAGCCTTGTCGTACTGGCCCGACAGGAAATCGCTGTTGGCGCGAGCGAGATATCGATTCTTCCGCATCTCCTTCGAGCAACCGGCTGTCCCGAGCGCAACCAGCACCACCACCAGCAACCGAACCGTGCACCGCCATTGGAGTCTCATATCATTTCTCTTTCTCTTGCGTTTGAGTGGATTTGCTTCTTCACGTCCAGCATGCGTAAAACATACAAAAGTCCGAAAAAGGGCACCAGTGATAACAGAAAGAAAAGCGGGCCGCCGCGGTGGTGGAATTTCGAATTAATCATGTCCGGACCGACATGGATGCAGAGCTCGCCAATGGTAACGACGCGCAATGCGTTCCGCAGGATTCCCAACGGAATGACGGCGAATGCCAGCATCGCCCGCTTGCGGGGGGAACGGAGAAAGAGCTGTCCCGCCACGAGGCTGGTGATGAACAGGACGAGGGTGGAGCGGATGCCGCTGCACTCGGGAGCTACCTGGAGGCTGAAGCCCGGGAGATGAAAATCAACATTGTGCCGGAGAAGCGGAGTGCCGACGATACCAAACAGCAGTTCTGCGGCGTCGGCGGTGCGGTATTGCAGAAAGGATTCGAAGGCGTTTTCCAGCGCATTGGGCAAAGGTACGAGGAAAATGAGGAACCCCACAGGAAACGCAAGCGTGCGCAGGGTTTGACTACCGAGGAAAAAGCAGCATGCACCAATGAACAACAGGAAGAACGAGAAGGTCGTCCAGGCGAGGAAATCGACCGGAGCGAGGTTCAGTCCAGAGCGGAGTGCAAAAAGGTATCCGGCGAGGACGAGAAACCCGGCGGCAAGCGGGAGAACGGCGAGTTTGCGGTCGGGCACAGAGTATGGGAGAAGCTCGTTTTTCTTGAGCCAAGCGAGGTAACCGCTGACGAACGGAACCAATAGCAGATACGAATACAACTCGCTGTTCCAGGAGAATTGAATAAGCAACAGGAGAGGTCTGCCGAAAGCCAGGGCCAGAACGGCTGAGAACATCGCCAGGCGCCGCAATTGAACGGGAAGCCCAGTGGACGCCGCAGCCGGTTCGACCGCGGCCGGTAGCGGAGCCGCAGGCGGGAGAGAGGATGGTTTGAGGGGTTCCAGAACGTCAGAAACTGTAAGCCAGTTCAATGCCAATCTGGTTGCTGGTAAAGCTCAGGCCGGGCTGGTTCGTAAGATTATCGCTGAACGCGTAGGCCGCCGAAATAGACCCCCGCTTGATAAACGCGTAAGTCAAGCGGGCTGTGAAGCTGGTGTAATTATTGGCGCTATTGGCCGACACGCCCGAAGCCGTTGAGTAATAGGTAACGAAGCTGTAACCGCCGCTGAGGGACAGCGAAAGCTTCTTAGCCAACGCCTGCGAAATGCCCAGGCTGACGCCGCTTGACTCAGTTACCTGGTTATCGAAATAGGACGGGCTTACAGTCTGGTCGGCGGTCAGGGAAAGCGATGTCTTGCCACCCAGCCTGGTCGTCACTGCCAAGCCATAAACCGGACTTAACAAGGGGGCAACGCCGCCAGTGAGAGACTGCAGGTCGTTAAGCCCGCCATGCAGGTTAACGCTGGTATTGTCGGTGGCCCGCCATTCGATTCGGCCCTGAAGCTGTTCAAAAGTCATATCCGAACCGCTGCTTACGTTGACGTAGCCACATCCCAGGCCGACGCCGGCGTTGAATCGAGGCCAGAACTGATAGTTAACCCAATCCATCGTGGACGATTGCCAATAGGTCTGAAGCCCCTGAACCGATTGATTGTCCTGGGCCGATTGATAGGTCTGGCTCAGGCCCAAATCAACCGAGACTTTGCTATTAAGCCGACACGACGCGGCCAGCGCCGTCGAGGCCGATGTCTCCTGCGTTTGGGCGCCGGTTTGGACCTGAGGTTCGGAAGAAGATGAAAGACCCAGCGAGAGCGAGAAGATCCAATCTTCATAGGCCCCCCATCCATTCAATGCGAGATTTTGGTCCACTTGGTTCTGAAAATTGTTGTTGGAAAACCAGACGAGATTTGGCGTGTAATCCAACGTCCAGTGACTCCCAAGCAGGAAGAGCAGTCCCGGAGCGAATTGAAACGTCGTTGTGGAACTCGGTTCACCCGGACTCGTCAGGAGTCCGGTCGCGTAGGAATAGCTGGCCCCAAAGTGCGGCCTGATGGTCAGTGCGCCCGCCTGCCAGGGCGGCATCCAACGCGTAATATCCGTCGGCACCACTTCTGCTTCCGGCAGAGGTTCTCCCGACTGGCTGGCGCGAAAATCCCGCAAGGCGGGCGGGGTCGCGTCAACCGGCGGGGGCTGCATCAATACGCTCTGGGCTTGGACCGTAGTGCCGCAGGCGGCCCAGCCGAGCAGCACTGTTCCAAGCGCCGCCCTGGTGCAGCGGATTCCGCGCGCAGCGACCAGGGTTGAAGTCGGGGCAGGATTCATATCAGGTGGTGGCTAAAGATGGTTTCAATGGCTTCGCGGTGCGTTTCGCAGCATGCCACGTTCATGGCTCGGAGCAACGTTTGTTTTCCGTGAAAGAGCTTCTCGACCACTCCTTGCCTGTTCAGCCTCGCCAGCACGCGATTGTGGCCCAGGAGGAGGCTGATATATCCATGCTTGTTCTCCTCGCAAAATGCGAGCCATTCCCTTTCCACAAAAGCGTCATCTTGAATAGCGCGGGATCTCTCCTCCAACCCCCGACGGAGTTGGTGCTCTTGCTCCCCTCGCATGCGGCGCGCGCCCGGCACGGGATCTGATTGAACAAATGGCACGACCTGCATCGTTGAGGAGGAGTCATTCCGCACCAGAAGCTTAACCAAGAATCCCTCGTGAAAAGACTTCATGTTTCGGTAGATCGCCTCGTCCATGATCAACGCCCCCTGTCCATAGACAATATGTCCCCCCTTATATATCTCGTATCCCCCAAGACAATGCGGGTGCTGCACAATGACCGCGCTGGCACCCATCTCGATCATGAAATGGCAGGTATCCCTAAGGCGGGGAGTCGGCGCATGAAACTCATCGGAGCCGTGCAGCAGCACAATCAGGTAATCGAACTTGCCATGGCATGCGCTGATATTTCGCACGAGATCGATCACATCGAGCGGGTTCGCTCCTGGGGAGTCTTTTTTAGCGATTGAAAACTCGTGCTCAGCGACGGCCAGAATGCCGACCCGAACGCCGGCGAGCTCGCGGAGCAAAATTCGCCTGGCTGCGGCGAGGTTCTCCCCGGCCCCAACTGTGGCGATGCCTGCTTGCGCGCACACCTGCAGTGTATGGTTCACCCCGGCGGCCCCGTGGTCGAGGATATGGTTGTTCGCCAGACAGAGCGCATCGATGCCCGCGTTCTTAATGGCGTTGATGCAGGCAGCGGTTTCGCCAAAAACTGGACCGGTTTTGAGGATGGGGGATGGGCGCTCGACGAGTGGGCATTCCAAATTGGCAATGACCATGTCGGCTTGCTCGAACTCAGGGAGGAGATCATTGAAGAGGCTGCGGGCATCGCCCTGTTCGAAGTAAGGACGATTGCCCTCGATGGGACAAAGGTCTGCGCCGATGAGGAGAGTGGGCATAGGAAAGAAAAAGCAGAAAACTGAAATGTGAGACTTGCAATCTAAGCGGGGCGCGCCTTGCTCCAGTCACAACTCAAGAGGCCATTGGGCAGGCGGACGAGCGGGACGGAGATCACATCACTTTTGGAGCAAGGCTGTGTTACTGGGGCGACGAGCGGCACGCCAGCAGGCACGTGCGCATCCATAGGAGGCCGCGACGAGAGCTGGCTGGAAGTGGGCGGGGCAGTCGCACGGATAGCCTGCGCCCGGACGAAAGAGGAGTTCTCTCCATAGGCGCGTTCGAGATCTTCTTGCATCCGGCGCTCGCGTTCTTCAGGGGTGCCTAGAGTCTTGGAGCTGGATTGAGGATGCCACTTCTTGTCGTACGCTTTTGAAAGGCGAAGGTAGGCACTGACCAAGGAGCAGATGTCGTGCAGGGTCGGACCATTGTCCTTCAAGACACGCCGAGGAGCGCGGCGAGGGGCACGACGAAGACAGGAGCGCAGAGCCCGGCGGCTCACGGTATGAAAGGCCGGATGGGCCGAGTGTAGAACGACCATGCGGCGGCGGATGCCACCACGACTGGTAGAAATCTTTACCAAAACTTTACCAAATCTAACCGGAATTTGATTTTTACCCCGGATGGACCCGGGGCGAATCTTGTCCGGACCGCCGTAGCCGCGACTTGCAGCCGGTTATGGAGGAGCGGAATTCTGGCGGGATGTCTCGTGCATGCGGGCATGGTAAGCCGACTGCAAGTCGTCGCTCCGTCAGCCTGCCTTTCCATGAACCTCCGGTTCGTAGCGAGCATTGTAAAAGGGGTCTCCTCTCCCCGACCCTCTCCTCCAAGGAGGAGAGGGAGAATCGCCCTCACTCGGTTACCATCAATGCTCCCCGGGTGTTCACACCTGCCAATCCAAGACGTCTTCGAAGTACTCCTCGCTTGGAATGTTCCGCACCGCGGTGGTGAAGCGAATGTCACCGGCTTCGCGGCTGGCTTCGGCGCGCAGCCTGGAAGCCTGGGTCAAAAGCCGGGCGGTAGGAATGTCGCTGAGGTCTCGCTTGGCCAATTCCTCCTGGACGCGGCGCAGATCCCGGCCGAGCTGCTCCCAACGCTGCTGGCGGGAAGCCAAGCATTTTTCAGCGAGAGCTTCGGTCTCGATGGCCCGGAGGTTTTGAATTTCGAACTGGTGCTGGCGGCTCCACCCGATGAGGGTGGGCTTGGAGACCTTAAGCTCGGTGGCGATCCGCGCAAAGGTCCAGCCCTGAGCCCGAAGGTGGATGAACTGCAATATAGTTTCCTGATCTTTCACGATCATCTTTCCGGCCGGAGAGCCTTCAACGAACTCCGGCGCTGTCCGCGGACCTACAAGTCTGTGAACCGGTTGTTGAGATTGAATGATTACGGATGTATTCCGACACATCCACGTCCTCCCTTTCTCACCGAGAAAGGCCCAGGAAACTGGGGGCTACTGGCACTCCACCGGAATGTTTTCGCCGGTCAAACCGACCCCGCACCGCAGGATGATCCGATGGTGCAAGCCTGCCACACAGTTGCTCGATCGTCAACGCCAAAACGAGCAGTTTTCGAATTAATCCTGAGGCCAAGAAAGTCAGCCCCTCCACCGACGGGAATGCGTGCTTTACAGCAGTCCTCTGTGAGCCGTGAAGGACCTTGCCGCCACGCCGGACGGTTGAAGCGCCAAAACCCAGCAAGACTGGGCGGGTGATTACCTTCGATTGGGTAGATATGAGTGCCGATGATAATGCTTATTATTTCAGGGCATCGAGTCGTTGAAGCCTGCGGAGAGTGCATGCCGCAGGTCAGTTTTTCCCGCGGGCAAAGCGGCGCAGCCGGTCCACGGCTGGTCTTGCCCGGTCGCGGGCTTCACATAGGTGTCGCCTGCCTATCGCCCACAGGGGCGGGCGCGTGAATAGTACTTTTGCGGGATCGACAGCGTTTGATAGAATAGAACTGATTTCGAGTTGGGCACCCGGTCGAGTTTGGATGTGCTCGCCGTTGTACCGCAACAATTTCTGCGGAGGCAACTGACCATCGCGCCAGCCCAACCCCTCCGTATCTTGTGCCTTGAGCCAGGCCCGCCCGATGCATACCTCGTTGATATCCGCGGGGACGATAAACCGAACCAGCCGTGAGTACATTTTTACATGCAACAGACTTCCCTGACGCTGAGAGGAAAATCTCGAGCGGGCAATGGAGCCCAGTTCCGTCCATTGGACGTCACCTAGTGAGTTTATCAGCTCAGCGATGCTTTGCAGGAGATCCAAGCCGTCCGCGATATCCTCGTGATGGCCGATCTGAATAAGAGACTGGCCGAGGAAGGAAGCCAGCAGAATTTCGGTCTGGCATCCCGGTGCCAAGCCGAACCTCGGGATGACGGGAAGGCCAGTACCGAGGAATTCAGCGAGATGGAGGCCAACGCTCCTCGGCCAGGCTTTGTCCTTGTTATGGGCCATAATCGACCCCCGCGAGATACAAGCGGCCTCGAAGCCCATGCGCAACAGGACGTCGGCCATGGCAGCAGAGCAAGCACCGTGGGGAGCGGCTATCACGCGGGGAACCTTCAATCCTGAGACGTGCTCCAAGCGCGCGATCCGGTGTAAGGCCTGGGCGACAAGAGCCTGGCGGGCTTGGTCGGAAAGCGGGTGCGACAGTTCCCTGTGGGTGTGGTTGTTTCCATGAAAGAGGAGAGAGAGCCGATTCTGGTTCTCGCGGAATAGAGCCGCAGTGCCCTTGTGGGTATACCAGGTATCCAGCGGGACCGTGGCGAATGAGACATGGTAATTGTGCCTATTGGCATGCTGGATAAGCTGCGGGTATTGAACATATCCGTATGATTTCCAGTGGAGGTTGGGGTCATCGAACATGAAGCAGGCGCGGAGTGTTGGCGGCTCGAGACCGGACAGTTCTCGCAGGAAGTGAAGGAGGGGGAAAAGCCGCATCCAATCGTCGCGTTTAAAGAATTGAAAAAGATTGCCCTCCTCGGAGATATGGGGAGGCTCTGCGGCGAGTAATTGGAGATTGGAGAGACCGGCGGGGCTTTGAATCCAGAGGATATGGCCGCCCGATCGCGCGACAACGGTATCGCCGGGCTGCTCTATGAGGGCGGCTACCCGCTCGAGGGGGCTATGAGGCAACGAACGGCCCCGAAACGACGCATGCAAAAATGGAAGTGCGGCAAAGCAGATACCGCCAGAGACGGTGTGGAGAGTGGCAGGCGGCTCGTTGACGAAGGCGACGCAAGGCCGGCCCGACTGCGCGGCGCGAAGTGCCTGTGCGCGAGAGACTCCAAAGAGCAACGCGGCGTCAGATTGTGCGGGGTCCGGGTCCTGCCCGACGATGAAGTCAACTGGGTAGAGCTCAGTCAAAGCCTGGAGCAAAAGCTTGCGCTCAGTCCACGCCCCGGCAGGAAACACGGTGATTTTTGACCTGTGCATTGGAGGTGAAGAGGTGGCTGGAGCAGGACTACGAGGCCAATTGGGCAGGCTCACTTATCAGCCTGGAGGATGGCCAGGAGGGCCTTGCGATCAAACTTTCCATTGGAATTGAGCGGAAAGCGAGCAAGGGCATGGACAGCCCGCGGCACCATGTAAGCCGGGAGTCTGGATTTGACGGCATCAAGCAGGGCCCGGGAGTCGATGGTATCGGTTTGCAGGAAAGCCTCAATTGCATCGGCACCACTGGGTGTAAGCGGCCAGCCCAGAGCGACGACGCCATCCACTCCGGAGGCTTGCCTGAGCGCGGCCTCAATCTCGCCCAACTCGACACGATGTCCAAGTATCTTGATCTGATTGTCCATACGGCCCAAATAGAACATCGGCTGACCGGGCAAAGGGCGGCGGACGCGATCCCCCGTGCGATAATAAACGTGGTGTTTGCCTGGCGGAACGACGAACGCGCGCGCCGTCTTTTCCTCGTCGAGCCAATAGCCGAGGCTGAGTTGAGGGCCGGTCATGAGCAGTTCTCCATCGGTCCCGGGTGCAACCTCGTTCAGATCCTCATCCACGACCAGAGCCTTCATGCCGGCGAAGGGTTCTCCAACGGGGACGATGCCCTGCTCACACTGGGCTGGAGAATTTATGCTGTCCCAGCGATAGGCGGTGCAGGCGATGGTCAGCTCTGTTGGTCCGTAGATGTTCTCGATGATTGAGTTGGGAGCGGCTTTGGCCCATTGGACTACGGTTTCCATGGGCAGGGCCTCACCGCAGAACAGGCTGAGGCGGAGGCCAGGGTACATGCCCGGCTTGAGCAAGCCGAGACGCCGCATGAAGAGAGCCATGGAGGGGACAGAGAACCAAGCGGACAACCGTGAGTTATTGATGAAGCGATCGGGTTTAATGGTCTCCTTCTGGCTTGGGCAGCAGACGCAGGCACCCCGCTCCCAGGCAACGAACATGTCATGAGCGGAGAGGTCAAAGGTCATGTCAAACGTTTGGGAGAGACGATCTTCGTGGGTAATGCCATAGCGGTCGATAGTCCAATCGACATAATGCCGGACGTTGTCCTGGGAAACGACAACCCCTTTGGGCGTGCCGGTGCTGCCGGAGGTAAAGAGCAGATAGGCGATCGAGCCGGGCTTGGGCTCGGGGGCCAACCAAGCTGCTGCAGGCTCCAGATCATCGGCGCCGAGAACGATGTGTTGAGCCCATCGCTTTGACAAGGCAACGACATCCCGCCGGTCGGGAAAGAGCAGCAAAAGCTGAGCTTTGGCATCGGCGAGGATTTGCTCCAGTTGCGGCTCGGATTGGGTATCGATGATAACGGAGCGGCACTGAGAACGTTCGAGCATGAGGCGGGTGCGCTCGGGAGGGAAGGTGCGGTTGAGGGGCACGTAACCATGGCCGCGCAGCAGGGCGCCGAGCACGCCCGAGAAGGCGGTGGCGGAACGGTACGCGAACACTGCGGTGAGGGGTGGAGCATCGCCGGGCGAATGCCTGGCCAGCGTGGCCGCCAACCGTGCAGCTCTGTTTTTCAAATCCAAATAGGTCAGGGTATCCCCGTTCACCTCAAGCGCTGGCCGCTCCGGAAACGCCAGAACCGACCGGCAAAAGCCCGACCAAAGCGGAACTTGGTTCGTCTGCGACTGGGTTATCTCGTTCATGTTGAATGAATTAAAGCGCACTCCGGGTTTTCAGCGAAGAGCTTTGAGGTTCTTGCTAAACTCTCGAGCAGTAACTTTTGCAGCCATAGTTACTCCGACGCGAGCAATCGGTTTTGCTGGATTGCCTTGCGCCAGGGTCATCGGAGGTATCGACTGGGTAACGACGCTCCCGGCGGTAACGACGGCCCCCCGACCGATGGTCACACCGGGCATGACGATCACGCCGGGTCCGATGAAGGCGCCGGGCTCGATGGTGACGCCCTGGACTTCCCTGAAATGAGCAACTATGGTCGCGCGTATTCCCACGGAGGCGCCGTCACCAATTGTCACAAGGTGTGGGTAGGAGGTCTCAATAATTGCGTCATATCCGATCCAGACATTTTTCCCGAGCTTGACACCGCGCCAGCGGTTCAGCCAGACCCTCAAGCTTGTTGCCCCGGGAACATTGCGGGCTAATAACTGGAGTAACCTGTTCCAAGCCCCTCGCAAAACACCTTCTGCTCTCACGCCTGGGCTCTTACGTCAAGGTTCACAAAACAGTGTCGAATTCGGCATCTAGTCTGGCGGGGGCTGCGGCGAGATTGCAGAATTCGAATTCGGTCCATGTAAAAACGAGGGTGACTCAAAATCACTTTAGGCCTCTTTGCGTCCACAATTCGATCGTAGATATTCAAAGTCCAAGCTAGTAACGTTCGACACGCTGTCTTTTGGTATGAGATCCAGCGCTTGGTTCAAATCTGCTTGAATGTCCACACCAGGCAGAGCCAATAAATCCACAGCGTAGTCGCCGCCAGGAGGCTGGCCACCGCTACCCAGATTCAGGTTCAAGGGGCGGTTGTTCCGTAGATTCGCAAGCACGGCTTGATTTATAATCCTCATGGCTCTCTTTTTCTGGGTGCTGGTGATCGCGAGCCGTCCGCTTAGAACAAAATCCCCTGCAGATTCTACCGCGGTGTCTAAATCGTCAGAAGCATTCCTAGATTCTTCACCCATCCCGTTTTAAACAGGCGGTATCGGAATATAAGGTATCGTCGCATTGCCCAATTCCTGCTGGGGATGCTCGAAATGTCGCGGAACAAGCGTTGCTGTGCCGGCGTCATCGAGCGTGCGAACGATTCGTAGAAGATGCGATGATTTTCAAAAATCGCATAAAGGTCCTTGCGGTGTTTCTTGATAACATTCTTTGGTTTGACAAACGAAAGCAGGTCGAACTTTGTCACAGTACTGGTATTTCGGTTATGGCGTCGGAACACTATAGTGGCTTGATTCAAAAACACCAGTTTTCCGAAGGTTACCGCTACTAGAGCGAGCCACCAATCCCAAATCAGAATACCCTCTGGGAACCCTGCGACCAAGCTCCTCAATCGTTTGTTAAGCATCATCGTGCAGCCAATCGTACAGTTCGCCATGCACATGGCCGAAATGTTGCTGTCGGTGTTGGGTTTTCGGTTGGTATAGGCGAGAAACGAGTCGCTGACAACATTTAGCTTTGCGTCCGCCACCTTCAGATCAGTATAGACTAAAATTGGCATTTCCGGACCGAAGAGTCTTTCCGCTTCCAACATTTTAGCGTGGGTAAGGGCGATTTTGTCGGGTAGCCACATATCGTCCTGGTCGCAAAACATCACGTAGTCACTAGCGGAATGCCGCAGAAGGGTTTCGTAATTTTTGTTTACTCCCAAGTTGCCAAACGAATCTTCAATTATGCGAACTTTGTCGGGATGTTTCGCAGCGTATTGATGACATAGACGCAATGTGCGATCCTGTGAACCGTCATCTCGTAATATTAGCTGCCAGTCCTTGTGGGACTGGGCGAGTAAGGAATCGAGTTGGCTGGCAACTGTGTCCTCACCATTATAGGTCGCCATCAAAACGTCGATCATTGACAGTCCGGACTGAGGTTTAAGCGGGAACTGCAATCTTTCGCGCTGTTTCAACCTCCGATCGCTTTCATATCGGCTCCCTTTCTAGCGAGCACCCGTTTGATGCGCTCATAAGAAGTGAGCTGGTCTATCTCCGCGACATCGAACTCAATTCCGAAGGTGGCCTGGAGTTCGGTGATGAGATGGACCATGGCAAAGGAATCCCAACCCGGGACCTGGGTTTGGACCAAGGAATCGACCTTCGTATGGGCCGGCAATTCGAAGAAATCAAGCATGAGTCGCCGCAAGCGGTCGGGATCATTCATAAATCAAGGCTGTTCAATCTGGATCCAGTTTGGTTTCGGCACCGGCTTGACCGGGGCGAGCACATAAATCGTGGAGTCTGACTCCTGGCGGTCCAATTGCAGGCCATATTTGGCATAAACGTCCTTCACCAGGCCATTCCTCGCGGTGGGGATGTATTCACCGTACACACGGAGGCCTGCCTTCTGGGAGGCCTTCTCGAGGAAAGTACTCCAAAGCAGGTCTTCGACGCCACGGCCCAGGGCCCGACAGCTTACGAGGAAGCTGTCCACTCGCAAGCTGCCAGGTCCATCAGGCACCGCGAGCAACAAGCCGACAATTCCCTGGTCGCCGAATTTATCTTTGAGGCGGAGAGTCAAAGAGATAGCGCCTTGTTGGGCGAGGAGCGCGCGGAGAGCGTCGTGGCTGTGACGCCTGGTGGTGAGGTTAAACTGGTTGGTTTTGCCCAGCATCTGGACTGCGCGCTCGAGGTTCTGCTCATTGATGGGTTCGAGGCGAGCGCGTTGTTCGAGAGACTGGAGGAAGGACTCGAGGTGGTCCTGGTGCCCTTCGATGGCGCGCGCGGCTCGCAATTGGTAATCCTGGTGGCGGTTGCGGTCTTCCTGGCTGACGTAGTGTCCGTCGAAGGCGTCTGTCTGGAGCAGGCTTTGCAGCATGTGGACCGGGTCGCTGCGCTGGTTGAGCAGGAGAACTTCGGGGTTAAAGGCGCGCATCTGCTGCCGCTCGTAATCGGCGTCATCCAGGAAAGCAAAGCTATCGGTGCCGAGCCCCAGTTCACTGGCGGCCGCCCGAAGGTTAAGGTATTTGTGCTCGAAGTTGATTTTTCTGCAGGCGAAGTCCTCCCATTTGAGCAGCAGGTCAGGGAGAGAGGAGAAGGCCTGCTGGACATCGGCTTCGCTGTTTTTGGAGAGGAGCACCAGGAGAGTCCCCTTGCTTTTGAGTTCGAGCAACTCGCGCTGCAGGCGCAGGAAAACATTGCCGGGGAAATCGTTGCCGATTTTGAGGTACTGCACACCGTCTTCCCCCAGGATGCCGCCCCAGAGGGTATTGTCGAGATCGACGGCAAGCACCTTGCGCCGGCTGGCGAGCAAGGGCTTGACGTTGCGCGACAGGAAGAGGCCGAGGGAGAGGGCCGATTTGACAGTAAAGGGTTGGCGGGCGAAGAAGTCCATTTGGGGGTCGTAGAACTGCCCGCCCTCCTGCGCCGACCAGGCGAAGAGGTCGAGAATGCGCACTTCTTCCGGTTTTGAAGCCAAACGGTAGATTTCGTGATTGAGCCAGCAGAGCGCAGAGTAAGGCCCAGGGAATTGCTGGGAGGCAAAAACAGGGCACGAAACGCTGGAGAGGAAAGGAAGCGTAGAAATGAACAAGGGAACGCTGCCGTGCCGGGCATAAGACTCCAGCAAGCGTTGAAGGCGCTGGCTGAGTGCGTCGATTTTGGATTCCAACTCGCCGTTTTGGCCGTGAGATCCACAAAAGAAAAGTTCAGGAAACAGTTCTTCGAGCCGCCATAAAATGACATTGGCGAAGGTTTTTCGGGAGTACGCTTCAGAGCTCGGATTGAGCAATTGTTGCTCGATGCTATCCAGGGGGGCGAGTTGAAGGGCCGGGCGGCAGGGGATGGTGCGCAGGCCCAATTCGAGGGCGGGCAGGATGCTTTCGACGTTGAAGGTGGAAAGGAAGCTGAGAGTGATCTCCGGGCCCTGGGCAGGTGGAGGCAAAGACTTAAAGGCAGAAAGCGCGCGGCGAACGGCAATCCAACTTCCGGAAGCCAGGGCGGCCTGTGCGGCTTGTCTCTGTTCCTCGGGGAGGTGCTCCAGTCGGTAGTCGAAATTTGTCTGCATGCCATCACACCTCTTCCAGCAGGCAAACCCCCAAATGCAGTCCACTGCCGAAATTGAAAACGACGTGAATGCGCCCCTTGTTTCCATGATGCCATTTCTTCAGAGAAATAATGGAATCACTGCTCAAGCAGTGGGCGCGTTCCGCCATTTCATCGACGATTTTCCGTTCCGGCGGAACTTTCAAATAGTGGCTGACCATGTCCCAGGCGGGGGTGAAGATGTTGGGATAGTGAAAAAGCGCATCACGTCCTTGGAGCTCGATTCCGACGGCTTTGACCAGGTCTTTGACCGTTTGAACTGAGCGTTTGACGATTTCGACGAGCGGCATCACGGCCCGGGAAGAGGAGTAATAGCTCAGCCCGAGCACTCGGAATCCCTTTTGTTCCCTGCCAAAAATGAATCCCGAGCTTGCGTCCGAGGTGAGGATTTTCTCACGCAGCATATCATAGTTGGCGCCCTCGGGGCGGGCGTCAGCAGTCAGGCAGTGCACAGAGTTTTGATCAGAATAAGCCAGCAGCCCGGCTGCTTTGATAACCAACGAAAGCATGCCAACGCATCCGCTGGCGAAGGACCCAAAATAGGGTACGTGGTCGAGCTGGAATTTTCTAAGCAATGCGGCAGGAAAGTATTTGGCTCGCGACATCAGCTCCGCATCCCGCTTGGTATCGGGATCGACGGTATTCTCTGCGTACGAGTGATGAACAAGCGCCAGCTCCGGTTTCGGGGACTCCGCGAGCAAGTCTGCAAATGGCTGGCTTGCTAAGGAGAGGAGATCCATTTGTGGGCTAAGCGAAACGTTGCAGCGATAGCCAGCTTTTTCGAGTTCTGGAATTGAATTAACCAGGAGCCCTCCGACCTGCAGTTCGGCCAGCGTTCGCTTCATATCGCCTAGTGCGTATGTAAGGCCGTAAACATAATAACCAGCTCGGGAAAAGTTAATATTCAAGGTGACCTGGTAGCTTGGTAATCTCGAATCGCTCCCGAGCAGGGAGCGTTACCGCCTGCCGGTTGAATGAAAGGCAACCCGGAGGCGCCCTGAGGCTGCGGCAAGATCCGAAGTTTCTGTGGATCATGTGATAGGAGCCCGCCGCGCCGCAGACGCTTTTTCCACGTACGAACAGAACGGGCCGAGAATGGTCATCTGTTGCGCGTCCAGCCCCTGCATGTCGAGTTCGAATCCGATTTCTCGTTCCACAGCACTGACCATGTCTAGAATCCCCATGGAATCGACAATTCCCTCCGTTAGGAGATCGAATTGGTCGGGTACGCTTTCGACGTGCAGGCCTCTTGCCGCCAGTTGACTGGCATAGTATCCAAGAAGAAAGCGACGAACCTCGTTTGCTGTAATTGTCTTCATGAATTCGAGTTGCCAGGGTGAAAAGTATCGATTGGGAGAGCCCGCTCCAAGTTGCCAATTATTCGTCCGTCTGAGGCTCTGGCGATGTGTTTGGCAGTGATCTGTATACGATCAAGGATCCCAAGGCTGGTTCCACCAAACTTCATCACGACTGTGTCTGTGTTCATTTGATTTCACCTCCACCGTTTCAGTAATAAACTTATGCGCCGCCAAAACCGGCAAGCGCCGTTCGCCTCATTGGCAAGAAGCGCCTTTAAAGCTTCAAGCTTCCAAGTGTTGTGCACAGTGTTGCGTGGCAAAATTAAGGCATCGATCCGCGCCGGTCCGCCGTCGCTCGTATAAATGCGCTTGTAACCGACGCCCCGCAACGCCTGGACAACGCGTCGATTGTAACTTCCAAAAGGGCAGGATGCATCCTCAATGGCGACACCAGTGATCTGCTGGAGGCGGTCCCTGGCTTCAACCAATTCCTCATGGAGATCCTTTCTGCTAAGGCCGGCCCAAGCTCGATGATGCATACCGTGGTTGCCCATCGTCATTCCTCCAGATACCAGCGCACGTACCTGGGCCTCTGATAAATAGCCCGGCCGACCGATCCGGCCCGCAACCAGGAAGAAGTGCGCGTTCATCCCGCGCGCTTGCAACGCGGGCAAGGCAATCGTGAGGTCCGACTCATTCGAGTCATCGAACGTTAAGCAGATCCTGTCCCGATCTCTCACATAGTCCAGAATCGCGTCGAACTGCGATTCTCTGATCCAGAACGCAAGCTCCTTCGAAGGCAGCTCGTGTTTCGGAGTGCCAAGGCCGTGAAAATTAAGGATGCAAAGAGGCAACGGCATTGATTTTCTGATGCCGTGGTCTGCGGACGTGCGGCATCAAGCGGTCCAAAACAGATTCTACGGTGGCGATGAGAGCCCGACCCTGCGGTAAGTTTTGTAGATCCCCAGACCGCACAGGCTGAGCGCGAGCATTGCCGTGGCGCCAGGCTCCGGCACTAACTCAACATTCCTGAAGTAACCAGATGCGTCGGAGGTCGTATCCCATGCAGGGTTGTACGCCACGGTGAAGTAGATATTGATATCCTGGCCCTGCCAGCTACTCAAGTCGATGCTCTTACTACTACTTTGGGGCAAGGGGACGTCGCTTTGAGAGTACGCCAACGCACGACCAAGTCCACCGTCAACAATGTTGCCATTCCAAAGTTCGTGCTTAGCCTGAAATTGGTCAGACGTGGGAGCGCATGAAACCTGCAGCCAATCCCAAATGTAGTCAGGTCGTCCTGGAGGTTGCCACGAGGGCGGATATTGCCAGGAAATTGACCAATCGAATTGCAGGATTGTGGTTTCCGGCGAGACGAACACAGGACCCGCTTTGGTATAAACATCTTCAAAAGCGGCAAAATCCCCTAATAACAGCGTAGTTGCTGGAACTGCGGCGACAGTTCCGAAAAGCATTATGAAAGAGGCAAGTTGTTTTTTCATAGCAGGTCCTACTCTTTGACTTCTACTGGTTGCGAAGGAACCTCTTTCGACCGGTACCGGCCAGCACATTTAGGATAAGTAACAGTGCGAGCGTTGACATTCAAACCAACATGTTCCGACGCGATGCCACCGCTCATTCCGAAGGTTCGATCCTGCAGCGGAATTCACCTCAATTCAATCCGGTTTGTTACGGACAGGCACCCCGCAAACCTACGGAGACCGGAAAGCCCGGAAGGCGGGTCAAAAATCGAGACGCAGCCAAAATGACCAGATCGGCTTCCTGAAGACCGCCGGCAGGCGAGGAGAAATCCTCTTATACCAAAGCTTGTAGTAACCCCAAAGCAAGCAGAACTGCAAAAAGCCGTAAACCTGCCGGCGGAGGAAGCTGGCAAGGCGGCCCGACACAACGCGAACAACGCGAATACTGAATTCCTTGGCGTTGAGCCGCAATTTGTGTTCATAATGGGCTATTCCGCCTTCCACCAAACTCATTTCTTCATCAATCGCAGCACGGATCATGGCCAACAGCCCGGCCTGACCCAGACTGAAGCGATGCCATTCGGGTCCGACTGCGCGAGCGGGCAGCTCTGCGAAGTAGTGGTTGCCAAAGGCAAAACCGTAGATGCTGGAGACCACCCGGCCACCCGCAAGGATGCGAATGAAGCGGACTCGTCCCAACTTCCCTTGCGTCTTCACAAGCATTTGATTGAACTCCTCACCTTTTGGCCAGCTCCCGAAGTGACCGAGCCGACCATCGCCTTCCCATTGCATTTTATGCAGGAGCGCGAATCGGCCAAATTCGATTTCGACAGCGACAGGATCGCTGATCACATCCATTTCGACCAGATATTCCTTCCCCAATTGAGCCAGATCCTGTTTATGCTTCTTGCGCTCGTTCCGGCTCAAAGCGGCCAAGTACTCCTCATAAGTCCCGGGTAGAAAAAAAACACTGTGAACCCCCCCTGAGACATCATAGATGCGTCCAAAGCCGCGAGCTTCGCCTCTGGCAACGGCTTCCAGGATCTGCGCGGGTTTATGCTGGGCGGAAACGGGCCCAAAGCTCAATAGATCACAAAAGTCGCACTCAAACAGTTGTGTAAGAACTTGTCGGAAAATTGGTCCAGCCCACTTTTCTTCGATTGGGGGATCGAAGACCTTGGGGGGGATGTTGGAGCCGACCAATCTGGCTACTTTCAATCCCAGCCACTTGATGCCAACGCAATCAACATAGATCGGAACGATTCCAACGATTCTTTCCTCGGCATAGAAGAGAAACAACCTCAACTCCTTGTGGTCGCCATAGAAATGCCACCAGGCTTTACACCAATCATAAGACATGTAAATGGTGCCGCCGAGCCTTAGCGCAGCCTCATCCCAAGCCGCGCGCAAACTATCCAAGCCCTGGAAGCTGTTTTCGATTCTCACTGCCAGGTTCGCCCTGCTCAAGCTGGCTGAGGCTGAACTCATCGTAGGCAATAACCCACTTTTTTGGCAATACATTCGATTGCCGAGTCACTCAACTGCTGATGGACCGGAATGGTCACGACGTGATCCTTAAGATAGCACGCGTCAGGAAAAGCATCCCAGTCCAGGCATCTACGATTGTATCCCGACCACCACGGTAAGGCTGGAATGGAAGAGGAGGACAACCGATAGGCAACTTTCCTGGCTGGACCCACCAATATGGGAAAGCACAACGGACATACTCCGTCAGGCAATACGCGGTATAACGGCGTAACACCGGGTTCTTTGGATAAAAGGTCCAGAAGATGAGAAAAATGCCGCCGCCGGCGCGCCCTGACATCCGAGAAGTTGCTGTGCCTTATTGAAGCAGCAGAGAATTTCGAGATCGCCCGATTGCTGAACGACCGATCGCAATAATAGGAGCGGGGCATTTCGCGACGTCCGTGGCCAGTCTCGATTTCCTCCCCGGACGCGGTGCGGATGAGGCCATCCAGGCGCTTGGCCCAGGCATTTGGCAATGCGCGCAGGACGCCCTGGCGGGCCAGTCGAGCGGCGTTGACCAAAACGCCACGAAGCCCTGGGGGCTCAAGTGTCCATCCCCGGCCCAGCAAATCATGATTGTTGATTACCAAGGCGCCGCCGTCCGGAACGGGCAACACTTTAGGGAAGTTATATACGGCCAGGTCGCCCACCCGACCGATGCGACAGCCCTCGACCTCCGTGAGAGTGCTGAGAGCACAATCTTCGATCAGATACAGTCCTTTTCTCTTGCAGAGGTCCGCTACGGCTGCGAGGGGTTGGAGAAAGCCAAAGTAATGGATTATATAGACCGCCTTCGTTGCGCGGGTGATTCGCTTACCTAAGTCTTCGAGGTCAATGTCTCCGGCCCTTGTGATCCTAAAGAAGCGAACCGTCGCGCCCCCTTCCAACAAGGCATCGACTTCTGAACCGCAGTTGTAAGCAGGAACTAAGACCTCGTCCCCACCGTGAAGCTTCAGCAATGAACAAGCCTGCAGGATTGCCGTCCGTGCCGCATGGACATAATAGACGTGGGCTCCCCTGAACCAGGCGTTGCAACTGCTCTCCACGCGGTTGCCCCAGAAGTCGCCTAATCTTAAGCCCAAGTCCCCGACATATGAAACCGGGTTCAGCTCCTTTTCCAAATCGCCCCGAGTTGCAGTGGGATTCTCCGCTTGCAGTTCCCGACTCATAACCTGCTGATTCACGTCCACGAAGTCTGCACGAGTCTTGGTCGCAACAGAATATCGTTCACGATAGTGAGCCAGTGAATCCCGGTGTTGGGAGGCCTAGACGAATCAAAGCGGAGTCCGTTTCAAACAGGTCTGGAACCTGCCCCTCAACGACTGAACTTGCTCCCCGACCCTGACACAAATTGTACTCAACCAATTGCCACTCGCCTCGAATACCCCCAACTGGTGTTCCTCGCGCCCGCCCAACCCGCTCTTGAACTGAAATACACCGGGATTCCTCTCCTGGTTGATGCCCCCCAAATCATAGCAGCGACAGCCGCGCGCCTTTAACCATTCCATTGCACGCCATTGGAGCAAATGGGCGCCCTTTGCGTCAAGGCCCTCGTTGCTGGTGGCGGCCAGGAGATAAATCCCAGTATCGCCAGCCGCCGCGACCACCAAGGCATTTAAGAGCTTCCCATCCCGCTCGCACAAGAACACTTGCATTCGCAACTGCTCGGGCAACTCCAACTGGATTCTCCTGAATTCATGCACGTCCACCGTGGTTTCGAACCTTTTCCGAGCCATCATTTCCTGGTATGCAGTTAGGAATTGGTCGTAGAACTCAATCGCGGTACCTTCGCGCACCGAGAATCCACCCTTTTCTGCCGACTTCAGGTAATTTCGCCACCTCTGATGCAGGTTCTTGCGCAGATCGTCCAGGGCAAGGTCCAAATCCACCCTCATGGTGCGGTAGCCTTGCGCTTTTTCGATCTTGCCGATGCCGAGGGACGACCAAGTAGCCTCCCACGATTCTGCAAACGAGTCGTTTTCGAAAACAGGCGGGAGCATGCGCAGCAGCAAACCGCGGCGTTCCACATATTCCTTCTTAATAGCCTGGGTGACGTGGCTCAAGATCTTCGGATCCAGGCGCTCTCGTCGCGAGCGGCATAGAGGCCCCCAACGAATGTAAGCGATTCCCTTTTGAATTAAGGGAAGCTGCACCAGCCGGACCTGTGCCATGGCCACGACGTTCGACTCCTGCTCGAGCACCAAGTGACTTAATTGCCGCTGCCCCCAATGGACTGACCCGTAAGCCCAGGACTGGTAAATGCTTGCGTCGTCGAACCTAGACAGCAGCTCGGACCACTCGGTGGGGCTCGCCTTGTCCACATACACTGCAAACCCAGCGGCAATGCCGGGCGCAGATGAAAGTCTGCCAATCACATCCCCGTTACGGCGGTGGGTCAAAACAAATTCGCGCAGCGATGTTTCTACTTGACGAATTGCACGGCATCAGCGCTCACGAACCAAGATCCCGTTCCGGCGGTGCCAATCTGCACGAATCCGTTTGTCCCGGCACTAAACGAGAATGTTCCAAGGTAATTCCACTGAGCATAGTTTGCTTGCTCGTTCAAAACCACGGTGTTGGTGGCACCCCCGTGAACAATGACCACCGGCACATTACCAGCGAATTCGTACATCGGAAAACTCGCCGCGCCAGGGTTCCAAACGTACACTCCATAATTGCCGGATTCCGGGAGCGTGGGCGTGAAAGTGATGTTGGTGGCTCCGCTTACATCTGTGCCGCCAAGAAAGTACGCTCCCCAGTATCCAGGAACGTCGTAATGAATATCCCAGGTGCCTTGCATACTGACCCAGCCCGGAGTATCAGCAACATCGACGATTACGTCGATGGTGCTTCCAACCGGAGGTGTTGTCACCGGCACCGCCGCGCTTTGTCCGGAGTAGTGGAGGGCTCCATCATACGCCTCAATTGTGTACGTGTAAGTCGTTTGGGCCGAAAGACCTGTATCAGCGTAGCAAGGCCCTACTGCAGTGCCAACCACGGCGCCGTTCCGACGCACTCGGTAACCCGCGACGCCGAAGCTGCCGCCCGACAGATTCCAACGCAATTCGACCTGGCTACTGGCGTCGGCTCTCGCTTGAAGGTTTTGCGGTATGCTGGGTTGAGTTTTATCAAAACTGTAGTACAGAGCACTGATTTCCGTTGCCGTCAAGACACGGTTATAGATTCTCAGATCATCCATTGCTCCCCACATCCACGCATTATTCGGATGCTGGTCAACACTGAGATCCATCGCGGGGGTTTCGTCAAATGTCCAGCAGCTCACGCCGATGTAACTTCCTGCCACGCTGAGATTTCCGACTCCAATTTGGGGTATGGAACTAATCAGACTTCCGTTGTAGTAGCCCTTGACGGTTCCGCCATCGAACGTGATCACGTAATGATTCCAGCCGCCCGAATCGCCCGTTAGGGTTGTGTCTGGAAAATTGACTGCCGTAACCGAATTAAGGTCGTTGGTGGCAACTTGAAATACTGTGAAGGGACTGTAGAGCCTCCCCAAGAGCCAAGCTCCGGACTCATATTGCCCAGCGTCCATTATGTTTCCGGTCTGGTTTTCAGCGACTTGACCCGAGGGAGTGGCATAATACCATGCCCAGGCGGAAATCGTCGCTTGAGTTAGGTTATTGAGCGTCGGGCTGCTAAGGATCGCCATGTAATCGCCAGAGGTGCCGTATTCGCCATAGCCGTCCCGGTAGAAGTGAAATTCCCCGGCTTGACTGCCGTCCGGCCCCAAGGTTGCGTGCGGCCAATTCGTTGGACAACAGGGCCGACCGTAGCGCAAACCGTCATTGCCGTGCCCCGAAACGTCCAGCACCTTGCCCATGGATAAATCGTTGTCGAACGACAGATGCATGACGAGACTTGCGTCGGGAGCGTTGGTTTGGATGGCGAGCCGATAGAATGCCGCCTGATCGGATGCGGCAGGCAGGAGAGTTGTACGCATGGCATTTGTCGCCACGTCGTAGTAGAAGGGCGACCATGAGCCTGTCTGCAAATTCGTGGATTTCTCAATGATGACTATGCCATTTGTGTAACTGCTCGTCCAAGTCAAGGCTCGATTAGCGTTCAGAGACAGAATAACGGGCGAACCACCAAGAACCACTCTCGACATAAGAGTAAGAGCCAGGCCACACAGGACGATTTGCTTGTATCTCATGTTTTGCTTGTATCTCATATTTGCCTTTACGGCCTTTGCGTTTTTACATGCCCGCAACCATAAGTATGCTCAAGGTAGGGTTACTTGTCAACCGCCAACAGGCTCGCTCCGTATATGACCCGATTCTGCTGAGAGTCCCGGCTATCAACGTCAGCTTATTGCTGCCGCGAAACTCTCGTTAATGATCTCCAGGCCTTTGCTCAAGACATCATCTTCGATGACCAAGGGCGGCAGGAACTTGAGCACCTGATCTTCCGCGCCGGCAAGTTCAATGATCAGCTTCCTGGCAAACGCCTGCTGTGAGACGGCTTTGGCCAGTTCGGGGTTGTTCATTTCCAATCCGTAGATGAAACCACGGCCGCGGACTTTCCGCACGAGTTGGGGATACTTCTGCTTGAGCGCGGTCAACTGCTTCTCCAACCATTGGCCCTTTCGCTCAATTTCGTGCTGAAATTCATTTCCCCTCCAATATGCGAGGGCTGCATTCGCCGCGACAAACGCAAGGTTATTACCCCGAAACGTCCCGGTATGCTCGGCTGGTTTCCATTGATCAATTTCCGGTTTAATCAGGACTAACGACATGGGCAAGCCGATACCGCCAATGGCTTTGGAGAGGACCACGAGATCCGGCCGGATGCCAGCGGGTTCGAAGCTGAAGAATGTGCCAGCCCGGCCGTTGCCGACTTGGATATCGTCCACAATCAGCAGAATATCGAATTCCCGACAGAGCTTTTCCAACCCTTGCAACCACTCATAGCGAGCCACGTTGATGCCCCCCTCGGCTTGAATGGTTTCGAGTATGATGGCGGCGGGCAGGTCGAGCCCGCTGCTCTTGTCCTCCAGAAAGCGTCGCAGGTAGTCCAGAGTATTGAACTTCTCGCCAAAATAGCCGTCGTAAGGCATGAAGGCGGCATCCAGACGATTGACGAAGGCCTCATTCCGAAAGTGCCGATTTCCGGTCACAGTTAAGGCTCCGGCGCTTAATCCGTGGTAACCGTTCGTGAACGCGATGACATTGGAGCGCTGCTTGACCTTGCGCGCCAGCTTCAAGGCGGCTTCCACCGCATTGGCGCCCGTGGGGCCCGTAAATTGAAGTTTGTAATCCAAGCCGCGCGGCTTCAAAATCACCCCCTCAAAAGTCTCCAGGAATTGGCGTTTGGCCACCGTCCACATGTCCAAGGCATGGGCCACGCCATCCTTTTGCAAATAATCAATCACCGCCTGCTTGATCTCGGGATTGTTGTGACCGTAGTTTAACGTCCCCGCTCCGCAGAAAAAGTCAATGTATTGGTTACCCGCCTCGTCGTAAAGAAAGGCACCCCGGGCCTTATCAAAAACGGCGGGGAATGATCGGCAGTAAGACCGAACTTGCGACTCCACACGGTCAAATATGTTCATAATTCTGGCATGCAACTGGATCGGATTCAGGCTGGCGTTCGCGCAGACCTAAACACCAAGCCAGCAAGGAACGCAACGACCTGCTCAATTGGCTTTTTCAACGTGCTCTGATTTTGCGCGAACGGTAGAATTCGATCAAACTTTGCGGCGCGAAAGCATAAAGCAATGGCCGATAATAGAGATGGTCGGCAGGGCGCAACCGTAGGCACTCCCAGGCGGTGACCAGAGCTCTCGCGGGCTGGCCAGAACGTCGGAGATCCAGCACGCTTTCCATGAAGTGGGTTACCGTGCCATGTTCCCGCCATCGGCGTCTTGAAGCGCTTCCATCCAAGAGGGCCGCGTTTAGCTGGATACCACGCCGTTGGGAAGCACGGACCAGAATCCGTTGAGCTATCGCTTGTGTGTTATCCTGATGCTTTTGCATGAGCGAGTTGGAATGGACTCGGTAGGAATACAGGCAATCGCCGAGCACCATCATCGGAAATTTCTCTCCGACCCTCAAGATATAGTCGAATCCCTCTCCAATGCTCAAAGAAGGTTCATAGCGGAAGTCTTTCACACAGGCGAGACGGTACATGGCCGTGGGATCATGTGCGGGCATCCGTAGACTCTCGATATCCCGGCGACACTCGTCGGGGCTTTTGGCTCTGAATCGTGGGGCCAACCGCCGGTCGTTCAGGATAATCTCCCATCCCGTAAAGACGGCAGCCAACTCCGATCTCTGCTGCAGACAACGGACCTGCCGCTCAATGCGGTTCGGATGGCTGAGATCATCGGCATCCTGCAGCGCATAAATGTCGCCCGACATCGCATCCAGTGCCCGGTTCAAGGCTGACGGTTTGCCTGCATTTGCCTGTGAAAGGAGACGAATCCGCCCATCGTTGAAATCAAGGATGGAGTTTATGCAACCATCGGTGCTGCCATCATCAATGACGATGATCTCCAAATTTGTATAGGATTGTTCGAGAATGCTTTTGACGGCGGGCCGCAGGTACCTCCCGGCATTGAAGGCAGGAATCAGAACTGATACCAAGGGCGCAGTCATACGTTCCTCAGAGCGCTCGACTTCGGAGAGCGACTTTCCCCCGCCAGGTCCGAACCAGGGTTCTAAGCCACCTCCCCGGCCATCTTTTTCGGCGCTCCGAGTAGTACGCAGGATCGCAGGGCCCGCTCAGGAGATTGTCGATGATTCGCTCATGGAGGTGTTTGTAACTTTCGATATCCCGCAAGGCTTGCGAACCAGCACTGGGTGAGTAGCGAAATGCTTCCGCAAACGGCATCGCCCGCAAGCGATTATGCCGCGACCGCGGATCGTCCATGTGTTCCTGATAAATGAGTGGGTAATAAAACCCATTCACAAAGCCGGCCCTGGCCATCTCCAACCAGTATTCAGTTGTCGCCCCACCCGTCAAAGGCCCGAACCGCTCATAACTGGCTCGTTTGATCAGCAGGCCTGTGCCGCAGGTCCAAGGATGCCGCAGAATTCGGTGCGGACCGATCTGTTGAATCTTGTGCTTGGCTCGTTGGTAGTCGAAATCTTCAGGGAAGAAGTGCCAGCAGGCCACGACACCGAGTTCGGGAATGTCCGCGTGGGCCCGGGCGAGAGTCCTGGTCCAGCCAGGCGTTACAATGCAGTCGTTGTCCAACTTGCCTAGCAGGTCTGCCTTCGATTCACGCCAGACTTGATTAACGGCGGCTATTTGTCCGACGTTCTCCCTCGAAAAGACGACCCGGGCAATCCTGTGATCCTTAACCTGATTCTTAAGATAAGCGACTGTCCCATCAGTCGAGGCATTATCCCAGATCGTCAGCGAGAAGTTCTCGGAAGGGTTCGCCAACACGGAATTGAGCGCAAGTCTGGTGTACTCCAAACGATTATAAGTTATGAATATGAGGTCGATCTTCATGGCCTGCATGGCCGACCCGCTGTGCGGCAGGTGGGTTCGATCCGACAACCGCAGGTTTACAAGGTTCGGACCGCTGCTTGCTTCCGTCTGAAGGGTGAGCCCGAGACTCGTCCTGGATTGCACCCCCGGACCTGCCTGAAGAGAGCATCACCCCAAACCCAGCCGAGGTCGTCAACACCCCCCGTGTAAAAGGATACAACCTGAAAGCCAAAAGCCGAAAGGTAGCTGAAGATCTCAACGAAATCGCCATGCGGCTCCTCATTCCTTCGAAGGAAGTCGCACTCCGCAAGAACGAAGTCGACTCTGCCGTTGGCCAGGAGATCTTTCGCGCCCTGGAGGACCTTCATTTCATAGCCCTCAGTATCGATCTTCAGAAGGCTGATGTGATGAATAGCGCGCTCGCGGCAAAAGGATTCCACGGTGTCAACCTGGACCTGGACCCGGGGTTTTCCGTTCGCGTCCAATCCCGCGGCGAGCAGGGTGTTACTTCCGGAGAGTGGAACTACAGTCATTGGCACTAAGCCCCGAATCTCGCCCAGAGCTCGGCACAGAGGCTCCACATTCGGGTGCTTTGTAGTCTGGCGGACCAATTCCTGGAAGGTTGAAGGGACAGGCTCGAAGGAGTACACGCGGCTGCGGGGAAAGTGCCTCACAATGGTGCCGGCTGTCTGCCCGATGTTGGCGCCCACGTCGAAGACGGTTTCAAGTCCTGCTCCGTTGGGGAAGAACTGGATGTCGCGAAACCAGTGGAGGCCAAACGGGACTTGCGATGTGCGTCTCACATCCAAGCCACACCTAAGCAGGGCCGCAGAGATCCCGCTCTTTAACTTTTCTATCATGAGGGCGGTTTTGCCGGAGTTTCAACCTGCTGAGCAAGCCTCATACACGGTAATGGCGCAAGGCCGATTTCCAGAGGGCCAATTGCAGAAGCCGGAACCCACGCTCCCAATGAAGAGTCCCTTCCGCGAGGAACTGCTCCGGATCACCTTTGAAGACGAGTCCCTGAAACTCCCGCAAATTCCCTCCGTGTTCAGAAACAAGTTTTCGGATGAGACCGCTCTGTTGCCAATAGCGTTGATAATCATGCCATGAAGTAGGGACATGCAAGTTCAAGCCGAGGCCGTTCGAAAGCTGCCGACCCGTGGTTTCCAATTTTCTAACCCCGCGTTGAATCAAGCGAGAGACATGGTGGCTGCCGGGGCGAACGCCGTCATTCGCATCGGGGATGAACGCTCCCTTTCCGATAATGTTGGTGGCCATGCGCATAAAGAGCCGGCCGCCGGCTTTGACGCGCATCGGGACGCGGCAGGCGATGTCCAGCAGGCGACGATCCATAGCGGGCATTCGGATCGGCATGAGGCGTCGTTCAGCGACCCAGGCCGTGTTGTCAGGGGCCTGCGAAAAGGGATAGCCGTCCAGCCATTCGGCAACGCTCTGCCGCCGGAGACCGGGATGGTTGGCGAGGAATGCCTGGCGGCGCGCGCGGGCGCTTTCCAGAAGCCCAGCTTGAAAGTAACCTGCTGGGCCATCTTTGAGCTCGTTCACGTAATCATATGGAACGATTTCATGTCTTGCGGGGAGCAGCCCTCCCAGCCTCGGCACGCGCCGGACATCGGCCGCATAATATCCCTTGACGTTGTTGTTCATCAGCAGCCCCGTGAGCACCGCCCCAAGCCCCTGCTGCGCGAAGTCGTCGGCAAATCCAAGACCGTGGGCGTTGACCCAGTCTCCTTCGCATCCGATGAGTTTGACGGTGTCCATTGCCGTTCGGGCGATGTAATCCTCGTCGCGGAACAACGGCACCCACTTCCGCCCGTAACAACGAGCCACCTGGCGGGCAATGCGAGCCTCACGGTTCATGACGTCCAGAAACGTGAATCCAATACAGGGTGTGGATTTTGGGATGGCGGCCATGACCAACCTGGAGTCCAGCCCCCCGCTGAGGGTGACTCCCACGGTGCCGCTCCCGCAGCGGTCCCGGACCGCGGCCAGGAATGCCCGCTCCAATTCGGCTGCCAACTCCTTTTCGTCCCTGAGATCCTGGCGCTCCTCCGGGAATGGCCACCAAGTGACGTCCTTGAGTTCCGGCTGTCCGTTCTCCCCTTGGGCCACCACATGCAAGCGGCCCGGGGCGAGCTCACGCACCCTAGCGTGCATTGTGTGTGGGAAGCAGGGGGTGCCTGCGTTGAGAAACTCAAAGATCGAGACCGGATCGATTTCGTCCTGCTCGTCGGCCATGCGCGCCACCAAGTCCGGATGGGTGCCAAGGGCAGTCACGATGCCCAAGCGATTCCTGCCCACATAAACCTGAACGCTGCCCAGTGGATCCGTGATGATGCTGGGGCCTCGCTGGTCCGCCAGAAGGATGGCGAAGGCGCCGTTCAGCTTTCCAAACGCGGGATCGTTCTCCAACTCGCGCCCAGCGGCAAGCCGGCCGCTGCGAAAACCAGCGCTCGAGGCGAGCAGGCCTGCGCCGAGGCTCTGCGCATCACCCACCAAAAGGTCCCCAACCCAGGCGAACTGCCCTCCCGGCACTTCTCGCACGGTTTGGCCTAGCGAAAATCGGCCATGGAGAATCGCGGCGGCACCCCAACTGAACTTGAAAGAAAGCCCCTCCCGCGGCTCGTCCCGATACAAAAGTCGAAGCATCGCCAAAAGCTTGTCCCCCGCCAATCGCCCGCCCAGCGCTACCAAGAAGTCACTCATACCGCAGCCGTTTGTTAGTTCTGAAACTCAAGTCCGCAATCAGGCTACTCTCCTGCCCTGCCGGCGTGCAAGGCATCAATGAAATTCTGAGCCCTGATCTGTGCCGCGCCCATTTGCTGCTCGGTCATCGTTCGACCAATACTTTGAGAGCCAAAATGATGAATGTAGGCATTTCTGGTAAATGCCACGATCAAGCCCCGCTTCACTATTCTGACGCATAGCTCAGTCTCATTGCCATAATCCGGCAACTCCGGATGGAACCCTCCGAGTTCGTCCCAGGTCGTCTTCCTAATGAAAAACGCGAAGCCATTGATCCCCGGGACCGCAGTCCAGCTTGCAGGCGGTTGTCCGGCCACAAACCTGGCAGCAAACGAATAGATCTCATTATTAGTCCAAAAGTCACCACAATAGCACGCGCGCCGGGAAGCCAGTTGGAACGTATCGTGGTTCGACGCGGGCCCAACGACGGCAATGCGTGGGTCGGCTTCGAAGCACTTCTTGATTTCCTTCCATACCTGGGCGGTGATAACCGTGTCGGAGTTCAGCAAGCACAAATACCTTCTGCTAGCGTGCCTGCAGCCGTGCTCACAGGCCCGGCTGTGCCTTTGTGGCTTATCATGGGCGATAAGGAGCCAATTCCGATCCGCTGCGCTCTTTTGGAGCAAGGCTTTTGTCTCCGGTTTGCGCGAGCCATCATCTACCAGGATGATTTCAGCGTGCCCCGCGTACCGGTTCAGGCTTTCAATGCAACGCATCGTGACGTCCGGTGAATCATGAATTGGCAACACCACAGAGAATTCCTTGCTTGCCTCAAGATCCTCCGCCGACTGTGGACCGGGCGGAGACTTCATTAAATCAAGGCTTAATATCCTGGCCCGGAATTCCTTGGCCCTGTTCTTCGCAGCCCTTAGCAACGACGTCATCGGCACCATAAACCACAACTCCACGCCTCGTTCTTCTGCAACTCGGTCGAGTCGAAAAAAGAATTTCCACCGACTCCAAGAGATCCTAACAATCCAGGTCGGATCCGTCCTAATTCTTTCCCAACCATGCCTATCGTTTAATCTTTCCTCCAGAAGCAGCTATTGCGGTCGATCGTCTTAGGCTCATCATGGATGCCGAATTTGGTTCGGTAATCGTCAACCGCCTGCCTGCAGCCCGGCAGAAAATAATCGTCGATGATGCAAAATCCGCCTCGTTGCAGTTTCGGATACAGGCTGTCCAATGCGTCCATCGTCGATCCGTACATGTCGCCATCGAGCCGAAGTATGGACAGTTTCTCGATGGGGGCATGGGGCAGAGTATCCTTGAACCATCCTTTAAGGAATACCACGCGATCATCCAGCAATCCGTACTTCCTGAAATTCTGCTCCACATCCTGCTGAGCAACCGCCAGAAATCCATGCACATGATGCTTATCCCCACTGTCAGCCGGATAGAGCTCGGCATCAGGCTTTGGCAATCCTTCGAATGAATCCGCCACAAATACTCTCCGATCGTTCACTTTGTACGCTGCGAGCACACCCCGCATGAAAATGCATGCTCCCCCTCGCCAGACCCCGGTCTCGATCAAGTCCCCTGGAATTGCTTCCTTCAAAACCTTAACGATACATTCGTGCAGATTATCGAGGCGCTTAAGGCCGATCATCGTTTCAGCGTAGCCTGGCCAAATGCGTCCTTCCAGCCGCTCCTCGGTCGTAAAGCGCCTCCTTTGAACGAGCTGCAGTTCCTGACTGAGATACTTGAGCAGGGTTGAAATCGCGGACAGCACCGAGCGTTTGGCCAGCGACCTTTGGTAATTAAAAGTCTCCACCGGAAGGGGCGGCTCAGGCCAGAGCGCGAATGATACTGTTCGTTTAAGCAACTCGAGATAGAGTTCTTCGGGCTCCGTATTCATATTGTAATATTCCTTCGACTCGACTGCGATCGAGATACTTATGGCCTACCCGCGCTTGCGCCTTGACCGGGAGGCATATTCTGCCTGATCTCGACGCTGCCTTCGTTGTTGCTGCCTTTATAAATGAAAACCAGGTTGTGATAAAAGTGCATGGAAACGATGTTCTGGTCAAAATAGGAAGGAGTGTAGCCGGGGAGAATGAACTCTTCGTGATTCAAGCCGTCGGTGAGCTTCTTAAGGAAGAACATAGAGGTGGAGGCCCCGTCGAGTTGATCGCTCCTGCCGCCGTATTCCGGCCAATAGGAGGTCTGCGTGTCTTCAACGACGTAAATTCCATTTTCTGCCAGGAGCGGGAAAAGAATCTGAAATGTCTTGATGACATGTTCGTTCCTGTGGCTGCCGTCGTCTATGACGATGTCCGGAGCGCCGATCTCGGCGTTAACGCGCCGAAGAAAGTCCGCGCTGGTTTGATCGCCGCGATAGGTTCGGATGCGGTCTTCATCATGGGCGGTTTTATCGTAAATATCAATCCCATAAATCCGGCCCTTGGGAAAATAAGTCCGCCACATGCGCAGGGAGCCTCCGCCGGAGGTAGGCCGGTCGTAACCGCCGATGCCAATTTCCAGCAGTTTAACCGGTTTCCTGCGCCGAGCGCCAAAATGCCGCTCGTAGTGCTTTGCATACCAGTGACCGCCCCACTTGTCCGAATCGTAAATCCTGGCCAAGCTGGCAAGATCCCCGGAGGCGAACCAGGCCATCGTATTCAACAGCAGTCTCCTCAGACTTTGTGGCATGAGGGGACGCAGAATCTTCCTGAACCGTTCCAATGCTTCTGCTGATTCCTTCACGGTAAAGGGATTATCGGATCTCGTTTAACGTGCTCTGCAGAAAGCGTTCAGCATTTTGCTCAGGAACGAATCGAACAACTCTTTGCCGCCCAGCGAATAGAGCCGCCTGAGACTGTAGATGCCTATCGCAAGAGTGATCAATGCTCCCGTTGCCAAGGCCTGCTGTTGAGTAAGAATGCCACGCACGCGCAGCCCAAAAACCAGCAGTGTCGCAGCGCCCATTTGCGCTCCCAGCCTGAGGTTGGCAGCAGAGAAGGCGAACCCACTCAAGCGCCTGACAATGACAAACGTAGCGACGGCATAAAACAGGTAAAACCCGGCACTGGCGACCCCAATTCCGACCAGACCCCAATAACGGACACAGATGAAAATCAAAGCTGCATAGACCGCATTCGCGGCAAACTGCGCCCAAAAAAACAGCTTGCTCTCACCTTTTGCCGGCAGAATGATCAGCATCGGCCAGGCAGCTACGCGCAGAAGCAGGCCGAGGACCATCCAGCGGAGGATGTCCGCGGCTGGGGCAAACTTAGGGGTGTAAAACATCCCCAACAACAACGGCGTAAAGCTGAGCGTGGCCAGAATCCCCGGGGTTGCCAGGAGCAGGCCTACTTCGGTCTGCTCATTGACCATTCGGTTGCACTCGGCATTGCCTCGGGTAGCGGTCAATCGCGGATAGAAATCCCTGGCCATCGCCTGGAGGATGAAATCGATATACAAACCAGCTAACGTCGAGGCAGCCTGGTAGAGGCCAACCCCTTCGAGATCGACCCAGCGCACCAGCACCGCGCGGGCCAAATAGGCCACCCCTGAGGACATCACGCCACCGGCCAGGAATACAAACCCAAGCCTGAGAAGGGGGACAGCGTCGCTCCAAGTCTCCGCCCATTTAACCGCGACACTTGCGACACGGATCTTCCTGGCATACCACCAGGAGGTGACAATGCTCATGGCCGAGACACACACGAGGGACGGAACAATACCGCGCTCCCCCAGGAAGTAAACGATCGGGATGCTGAACACGGTCCCAACCACTCCGCCAATTACGCTAATTCTAGCCAGGTTCCCAATCTGCCGCATCCCCTGGATTAATGCAGCCTGGCCGCCCGTCACCGCAGCAAAAAGAATGGTGATCGACAACACGGCCATGGGCACAACGTGCTCCGTGTTACCAAAGGTCATCCGACAGACGGGACCACTGAATACGAATAACACCAGCGCCCCCGCCACACCAAGCACGAAAACCACACGCCGAAGCGTCACCACGCTACGCGCGATGCGCAGTTGGTTGCCGGTGCCGACGCCTTCAGCGATCTGCCGAACGCCACTATCGCCGACGCCCATCCCCGCCACCGCCCGAACCATGTCCGTTACTGCGTTATATGTGCCCATCAACCCAATCCCCGCAGGGCCAAGCAGCATCGCCATGGCCTTGGTCCGGACGATTCCCAGAAGGATATTGACGATAGAAGACCCGCCAATAACAGCCGAGGACTTCAGGATCTGTTTATAGGAACTGCCACCCTGAACGGGCAGGACAATTCCGTCCTGCTTTTCCGCAGTTTCAGTTAAAGCCATTAAGAATGGGTCAGGGGGCGGCAACTCATTTTAGACGGCGAAACGTCCGACGGAGACGAGCCGCAACGGACCGCGACAAGGTGACAAGGCGCTGACCAAGTTTTCCTCCTGAGGAGCCGAATGAATACCCACTCTATTATTATCAGAGACTGCCGCAATACGAGGACTACCTCGCGTTCGTCGCCGCCCCTTCAACCGGACGGCATGTCGAACTCGCTTAGTGCAGCGCGATCACTCTCAGACCAATTGGAGGGCCAAGCTGAGTGGGCGAGTTATGAGAATAAAGATTTCCAATTTCCGCTATCGAAAGCGCTCGATTGTAAATCCGCACTTCGTCAATGGCGCCCCCCATCCATCCGCTGAGCGAGCCACCATCGCCCATCTGTGGAGGCTGGCCAAAGTGCTTGCATCCCAGCGCAAGCCAATGGTAAGGGGATTGAATGCTGAGTGAAGTGATGCCAGCGAGCGTGTTTGTTTGGAATGCAGCTCCATCAAAGTAGCCGATAAATGTGCTCCCGTCCCAAGTCACGGCATAGTGATGGAAACTGGTTTGTGGTTTCGCAAAAAGGTCATCCGGAAAGAGGATGGCAACATGCGAGACCGATGCCGAATCCCAAACCGCAAACAACGTGCTTGCCGAATCCATACAACCCCAACTCCAGCCGTTGGGCCCTCTGCTCGAACCGGCATCCAGAATTGTGGACCAGGGGTAAGCGCCTTTCGTTCCTTGGTACAACACCCAAGCACTCCACGTCCCTGCGTTCAAGGATGCTATCCCATTCCAATTTGTAATCCCCGCAAAGGACCCATAGGAACTTACGTCAGTGACCCAATTGGTCGAGAAAAGGGCCGCTTGAGAACCAAAAACGCCACTAGTCGGCCCAGGCCAATTAGTGGCACTGAAACGAACCGCATTGTTATTATTGCCTGACGCGTCCGCGATGATTGCGTTCGAAAAACCGCCGTTGAAGCTCAAGTACAGTTTTAGACTGGGATCGGAGCCGGATTGAATGTTGACGGTCAGAATTGCCGCCAGACTCGAGGCATTCCCTGCGCCGTTAGCGACGACGACGCTGTAGATGCCTGCGTCGGCTGCCTGGGCATTGCTGATGATGTAACTCGTGGAGGTGGCCCCACTGATACTATTTGCGTTCTTCATCCACTGGTACGTCAAAGGCGAATCACCAGCAGCTCCAACGGTTAAACTCACAGTTTGCCCAGCGGCGATGGATTGGCTCTGCGGTTGGGTGGTAATGGACGGCGCAATGCCAATGGACGCGTTGACGGTCAAGGTTGCCACCAGACTGGTGGCCGTACCTGCGCCATTGCCAACCACAACGCTGTAATTTCCGGAATTGATGCTTTGAGCATTGATGATCGTGAGAGTGCTGGAGGTCGCGCCGTTTATATTATTGCCATTCACCTTCCACTGATATGTCAGAGAAGAACCGCTGGCCCCAACAGCGAAGGAGACAGTCTGCCCCACAGTGACCGTCTGGCTCTTTGGCTGCAGAGTGATGAGCGGACCCGTCCCAGCCAACATTCCGCTATACAGTGATTGCACTTCAGAGGCAGACAGTGCGCGGCTGTAGATTCGCGCATCATCCATTGCCCCATCCATCCAACCATTATTTGGATGCCCATCCAAGGAAAGGTCCATCCACGGGTCTTCTCCAAATGTCCAGCAAGCCATACCCAAATAGCTGATGCGCCCTGGGAATGGGTTTTCCTCAATATGAAGTGATGTGACAGTTGGCGCCGTATTTGTCATGACCGGTAAGCCATCCAGATACATCGTCGCTAAGTGTCCATTCCCGTCCCATGTGACGACGTAGTGATTCCATGTGTTTGTGTACGACACAGGCGCCCAGACAGTCTCCGGTGAAGAGTCACCGATTGAATGCGCCAGGCTAAATATGACAATATCGGAATAAAATCTGCCCAGCATCCAATCGCCAACTGAGCCGCCTCCCGAGCTGAAAAGAGTCGCGTTGTCGTAAGCGTTGGTGTAGAATTTAGCCCATACGGCAATCGTCGCGTTGGTCAAATCTTGCAGTGGCGCGATGTTAGTAATCCCAATGTAATCCCCGGAGTCGCCATACTCCCCATAACCGTCATAGTAAAGATGGAACTCCGCAGCTTGACTGCCGTCCGGCCCCATCGTGAGCGTTGGATAGTTGGTCTGACTGCCGGGTCTTCCCCAGCGCAGCCCGTCAGTATTATGTCCAGACCGGTCGTGTGTATAATTGGTCCCCGAATAGAAGTTGTCTTCAAAGGTAAACCACAGCATCAGGCTGGGATCAGGGGGCGAGCTGGCATTCACCACTAAGGCTGCCGCCGAACTAGTGACGCTTCCCATACTGTTGGCCACCATCACATTAAAGACTCCCGCATCGCCAGGTTGAACGTTGTTAATGGTATAGCTGCCAGAGGTAGCCCCAACAATATTGGTGCCATTCTTTAGCCACTGATATGTGAGCGGAGCATACCCACCCGCCGCGATGCTGAACGTGACACTTTGTCCGGTTGTGACCGTTTGGTTCTGCGGCTGCACGGTGATCGATGCCCCGCCTCCGGCCGGATCATATTGGTACGCGCCGATGTCCCATGCTCCCGAAACAGGCCGCGCCGCTCCCGATATGTCCTTGTCCAAACCGGGCATATTGTTCGTCCAAGCCATCAGATTCATGGCCGCCCCACGGGCGGCGGTATCGGTCGCCCCCAAGCGAAAGTCGTGATTTAGGGGGTCGATGAATGTTGGGGAAGCAGTTTTGTTATTCCGAAAGACCGTGCGGGCAGCCATGTCGGCCGCATTGGTGTAAATCACATCATTCCACGAAAGCCAAGGACAAGGCAGCGAAGCGATGTTGTAGTCCAGGAACGTGTTTGTCCAATAATTGGTACCTGGAAATCCGGAAAGGGCCGTTTGCAAAGGTCCCTGACCGAAACTTATGGCCGGGCTGCCCACGTTGCCGTTTGTCGGGGCAACCACAATGTTGTTATAGACCCAACAATTTGAGTAGAGCGTCCAACCCGCTCTTGGGTTTCCGAAGCTGATGCCCATTTGCATGTTGTAAATGGTGTTGTTGAAAATCCGCACGTCATTCACGTAATGACCGTAGTCCGGCGTCTCTTGGATACACCCGGCACCACCACCATAGCCCACCTCACTCGGATCCGTGGTCTGATATATGACGTTGTTGTAAACGTAAAGCCCGGCGAGCGGATAATCGCCGCCAACCGTGTTCTCGTTGTAAACCATTGTCCCCATGATGTCGTAAATGCGATTGTTCCAAATCCGGGCGTTGATGAACATAGTGTGTATTGCGTCGCCGTGGGCCGTGCCGGGTTGCAGGGAGATGTGTTGAACGATGCTGTCGTGCAAATCGAGCGCGCCGCAGCCGCCCAAGCCCTGACCGTGATTGTATTCCGTTATGCAGTGATGCACTCTCAAAGTACCCCAGTTAGTGCTTGAATTGCCGAGATTGAACCCGTAACCCCAGTTGTAATGCGTCCATACGTAGGCGATTTCACAATCGCAGTCCCCGTCGCTGCTAAGATTGAAGCCGCTGCCGGCAAAGTTCAAATTTGTAAAATCGCCGCAGTTGGTGATGTTCAGCCACAAAATTCTAAGACCGATAGGCGACGTGATTTGGACTCCGGGCGTCTCCTTGCCGGTGTTGCCAACGGTCCATTGAATGTTGTTCCCAATGCCATCCGGCAGGGATGGGGTAAGTTCCACGATACTGCCGTCAATCGTGACGTAATGGGACGACTGAAAGTTGATACCTCCGTTCTGATTGATGGTCCCGGTTGACTTGATGAGGATGTTGCTGCCCGTCGCTCCGCTGGCGCCGATGTGCAGGGTTTCGTTGTAGGTCCCGGCACCAATGTAAATGTTGTCACCCGGCTTAATCACCGACCAGTTGATTGACCCCATGCTCGGCCAGGCATTCGCCAAATTCGTCCCGGAGGCGTTGCCCACCGTGCCCTGCGAGACATACCAGTTGGTCCACGTTCCAACCGGAGTTGAAGGAAATTGAATAAACTTCACAAGCGGAGGCGAGTCGCCCAGGATGTTGGTAGCTACCACGCGATACCAATACGCTTGCCCGGGAGTCAATCCCGTGTCGGTATAGAGTGTGTCCACAACGCTTCGATCGTAGGTTTTAATCGTAGTCCATGCGTTTGAATCAGTGCTCCGGTCAAGACGATAGCCAGTCTCAGTGCTTTGGGGGAAATAGTAACCATTTACATGAGTGTTGACATACACGTTCCTATCCCATTGAGAAATAACACTTCCAGCAGAGTTCAAATAGAGATCAAAGTAGGTCACCGCATCCGGCGTGCTATTGGGACGGATCTGCAGGTAGCTTGGGCGATTGTTTACTTCTGAAACTCCCGCAGAACAGTACGCTCTCACCCGGTAATAGTAGGCTTGGTTTAGAGCGAACGGCCCGGAATCAATGTTCGTCACCAGCCCTTGATCGCCATCCCACGTCCAGCCAACATTTGTAAACGTGACAACGTTCGCGGAGAAAACGGCATCAGTGCTCCGGTCGATATAGAACCCTTCACACGCCGAGGAACCGTCGAGAGCCACGGTCTCATTCTGCCAGATTACCTTCAACGAATTCGTTGCATGGCAATCGATGAAGAAATACGACGGCGTTCCGGCACTGGGCGGGACCAAGCCGACAAAGGAAACCGGAGCAGACATAGCCGACTCGACCCCGTTCGACATGGCCGTAATGGCAAACCAACCCTTCTGGCCAACGGTAACAAATGTGGTGTCAATGGCGTGATTGCCGGGATTGTCCTGCCGGTTCTGCTCTTCCCATCCGTCGATTCCGTTTGTGCTGGTCCAGGCTCGGAAGACGCAATAGTTGCTGTCCGGATAATCCCATAGAATCGGCATGTAAACACGGTTGGGAGTGTGGTACGGGTCAAACGACGATTCGTAGGGACTCAGCCTCAAATTGGTGGGCGCGTCCAATCCGTAGCCGCGAGGAGCGAGGCAAACAAACAACGCAACGGTCACCACCGCTGCTAAAAGCTCGGGGAAGCTCGCATATGCAAGTCCCCGCCCCATGGCCGGGAGAAAAGTTACCGAAGTTGCACGGGCTCGTATATGATTCAAGAAATATTGCTTCAAGCTGACACCCCTTGCAGCAACAAGGGTGCCAACGTTGAAGCCGAAGCGGGGGTGCAGGACAACTTCACCAGGAGACTTCCACATTCAGACCCATTCCTCCGGGGGACTATAAAGACGGATTCGGCACGGCGGCGATTTCCGTGAACTCTTGATGTCGCATTTTTGAACATGCTTCGACCGTAATTCGGACACCAACCGGTGTCGAGCTAATGCGAAGGATTCATACCAAGGATAATCCTTGGTTGCCGCGCACGAACACTTCCTCCTCCGCAACGCTTTGAGGCGGGCGTTCTCGGTTTTGTGCCAGCAGGGGCAAAGAAGCGAGGAGAGCGAGAGTGAAGGACCAAAGGAAGCGGGTTTGATCGAAATACGAAGTGCCAAAGAATGTAATCAGGTGCGCAAAGAGGCAGGCGCCAAAAGCCCAGACCATGATCTCGGCTGGCCGGTCATGCTCGGCTTCGCTTCGCCGGAGGCCCACTTCGCGAAACCCGGCCGTCAAAAGACGGAGGAAGAGGAGAAGAGCGAGCAGGCCGCCGTGTTTAGCGACTATGCAGTAGGTGTTCGCAACGTCCTCGATCAGCCATCCCCAATCCGCGGTCGAATCCACTCCGAGCAACCACCAATCTCCGACGCGTTGGATGAAAGTGTTCAGCAGGTCATAGCGATGGTAAGCAGATGCGCCCTGGACGATCTGCACCCGGCCGATAAGCGCCCAAACGGGGGCTTTCATCACCAGGTGAAGCGAAATCAGGGTCAGAAGAATGCCCCAGCGCATCGGGCGCATCTGACGTCGCAATGGCCATAAACACAAGCCGAAAACCGCTGCTACGTAAGTCATCACTGGACCGCCAGAACCGGCTGTCACAGTGATAATGGTGGAAGCGATGCACCCGGCGATCGCGACTTTTTTCATGCGCCGGCCCTGCCACCAGCAAGCGGCGAACAACGGGAGGAGCACGGCACCGTATGTGCCGGCCAAAACGGGATGCAAGAACGTGGCCTGGCAACGCATCCGGCCAGCCCGCTGCTGAACGTTCTCCAACCCCGCTCCAAGCGCTGTCAGCCAGTTATGCCGGGTCAGATTCTCGGCCAGCATAAAAGCCGCGAGACCAGAACAGATGCAGGCCAGGGAGACCACAACCCGGTTGATGTCTTCCGACTTGCGGAGAAAGACTCTAAACAGAAGATAAGTACCAAAACCATCGTAGAAATTGTTAGCCGCGCCATAAACAAGACCCGGCAGGCCACGGCGCAAGGTCTCGATTGCAACCATCGAACACGCAAACAGCAAGAATGCCTTATCCAAAGGGAGAAATTTGACGCCCCGATGTTCCCCTTTCGCGAAAACCCGCGCCCAGCCAAGCAGCAGGAAGATTCTTCCGCTATAAAAGTTCAAGCCCAGAAGCACGACGTTGAAACTCATCGCGACAAACACCGTAAGCGCCAAGAACGTTGGCAGCACCCAATTTCGGGGGCCGAAAAAGACCATAAGCGCCCCGAGGGACATCAGGATGACGAACTGAGGTGGGCAGTGGCCCTGCATCACAGCGTTCTTTGATCGATCCAGATTTTCAGCGTTAACAGACGTATAAACAAAGCGAGATCGGCGCCGAGATAATCCTGGACGGCCTCGTGGTAATTGTGCTGGCCGACAACACCAATAAAAAGCTCCCTCGCCGCGGGGTTGGGGCGGATCCAAAGCGATTGGATGAGCTTGCTGTCCCGGAAATAGTGGCGCCAATTGGGCCAGGAACCTGTCGGGGGCTTCCGCCCCAGCACCTTTTCTCCAAGTCGATTACGCAACAAGGAGGAGTATCGGTGAAGAACCTGGTTAGGCCATGAGCCGTTGACGGCAACCCCGGTATTACAATCGCGGATGCGGCAAAGCTTCTCCGGACACAAGATCATCAGCATCTTCCGGAATAGCGAGCCGTTCAGTTTAAATCGGGAAGGAATTCGCAAGTAGGTGTCGATGATGTCGTTATCAACTATGGGCGGGTACCACGGCATGACCCGTTGGGGAATGACCCTCTGAGCAAGGTCCACTTCATAGGCAAGCGGGAAGGTCCTCTTGCGCTCCACCTCCAGCCAATCCTGCTCGGACAGGCGTTCCTTGGCTGCCTCCGGGAAGGTGGTTTTCAACCGGGACAACACCGCTTCGCGAGAGGAAACATCAAACCAGGCACATGGCTCGTAGAATTCAAACTGAAAATCGGCCAACTTTTGCAGTCGGGAGATACTTGTCTCGACGGTGTTCAGGGCCAAGCCCTTCAGGAGGTAATCGCAGTAGCACCCTGTCAGTATGTTCCGAATTCCAATCTCGTTAAGACGCTCGCGCGCCCCAAGATAATGATTGCACGTGATGCAACCAGTCCCCCCCGAAATTCGGGTTCCCAACTCCGCGGTGCGGCCATAGTACTCAGCGTCTCGCTGGATGGGGATCATCTGGACGCCGCAGGCCGCGGCGACGTCCTTTGCCACGCTGAACTCAGAATTCTCCACATCGAACAGAGTGAATGCGCGAATATGCTCCCCAACCCCTGCGGCGGACAGCAAAGCCCGCGAATCCAACCCGCCGCTCAAACCGACCCCCACCCTACCGAGCAGGGCCAATGTGCGTCTTTTCACCGCCTTATTGAAGGAGGCCGCAAGGTCCTCAGCTAACTCCCATTCAGCGATCTTTGGGTCGATTTTAAAACCAAAATGAAAGTAGAGCCGCGGCGCTTCGCAACTCACAGCTCGGTCCTTTAGCGCAAACGTGTAGATGCATCCCGGACTGAGTCCACGAATATTCCGATAGTATGTATAGGGAAATGTAACTCGCCCTGTCATCAAGAACTCCGCCAGGGACGTCATGTCCCAATCTTGAGATTCCCCAAGAACCGAAGCCAACACATCCGGATGGGAACCGTAAACAAGGGAATCCTGGGCAGCTTCTTTCCAATAGCCCAAGTACATCCCGCAACGGTCGGTGACCAAATGGAACCTGGCGGCTTGCGCATCATAGACAAAAGCCATGAAGTTCCCGTTCAGCTCCGCGAGCGCATCAACTCCCCCCTCCTCATACATCTTACCGATAACCTTGCACGCTAGTCCGCCCGGCTCATCCATTTCGCCGGCCACATCCCACAGCGACTGGTCCAAGGCGATTCGGCCAGCAAGGGCGATGAGGAGGTCTCCTTTGGGAGAGGCACGCTGATAAGGATCCCACAAGCTGAGGTCGTCAACGCGAGTGAGGACCAAGGTGAAGCAATCGCGTTCGAACACTTTCACCTGGGTGTCGTCGCAGAATTTGAGCAGAGAGGAAGCGCGGTGAGCGCTCTTTCGCCGCGTGTCAGCATCTCTGAAATCGAGCAGAAAATCGCTCATCTACGTGGCGCGCCCCCGGCACCCAAGGCAAGACGCAGGCCGCGAGCTGACTCAGCCAGCGGCGAGGTAATTTCCAGGGGTTTGATAACTTTACAGGGGTTTCCCGCAGCAATAACGTCGGCAGGGATATCGTGGGTTACGACGCTGCAAGCCCCAATTACCGAGTTATCACCTACCCTGACTCCTTTGAGAATAGTAGCGTTAACTCCCAACCAAACGTGGTTCCCGATGATCACCGGCAAAGGAAGCCCGGAGCGCGGATCTTCAGGATGCCAATCGGAATCAGTAATGAGAGTATTGGCGCCACAGATTACTTCATCGCCCAGAACAACTTGTTTAAAGGCTGCGATGACGGTGCCGCTGAAGCCGCATGCGTTGCCAAGCTGGACCTGAGCCCGGCTGGTCATTGTGGAAATCATGCAGGGTCGGTTGACGCCGATCAGATTGCCTTGCGGGGAGGACAGAAAAGTGCATTTCTCACCGATGGTTACTCGGCTGCCAGGGTAGCGTCTGAAGCGCGCCCGCCCATGAAACCGGCACCCGTGACCAAGTTGAACCCCCCACCAGGCACAGCGAAGATAGCCCCAGAACGTGCCCCAGAGGAAATGACCCCTGCGACCGATGACGTAGAAGCCGTGCCTAAACGAGTCGGCATTCAAAGGAAACACAAGGTCGCGGCTACACTCTATCCAGAACTTTTTCGCGGTTCATTAGAAGTTTGGTCCAATCAGTGAGGGTGTAACAACAACCAATCCAACAAGTTTTGGCGGAGTGCAACGCAGCGGCCTTGCTCTCCTTATTGCGAATGGCAGCCTTCAGCAGCCAATATGGGACCCGCATTAGCAAATAGCAGGCCGTCAGGAGTTGGCAACCCATAAAGGTCAGGAAACTGTAGTGAGTCTTGACGTTGATGAGGACGGCTCCGTGCAACTGAAGCGAGAATCGGCCGGCTTCCTTCCTTGTCGTCTGCCCGCCATAATGGATGATTCGACCTACGGGAGCAAACAACACTTTCCAACCTGCTTTCGTAAATCGGTAGCACCAGTCGATATCGTCTCCATAAACAAAGAACCGCTCGTCCATCACCCCAACCTGCTGAATCGCTTTCACGCGGACGAGCGAAAAGCAACCGACCACCACATCCACCTCCCGCACGCTGTCGTAGTCCCAGCCGCCGTACGCCTTTCTTCCGAACCATTTGTTCCTGGGAAAAGCCCTCGACAACCATAAGACATCGAGAATCATGTTTAAAGTGGAATAGAATCGGAAGCAATTATCCTGCAGGCTCCCATCGGGATTCAGGACCCTGCAGCCAACGACCGCGGCTTCGGGATGAGCATCGGCAAACTGAGCCGTCCTGGCTATGGCGTTCTCCAGCACGATGGTATCCGAATTCAGCAAGAGTACATAGCGGCCTGTGGCAATCTCGATCCCCTGGTTATTGGCTCTGATGAACCCTTTGTTGTCCTGGTTTCCGATGATCCGGGTCTGCGGGAATTCCTTGCGAACCATCTCCACGCTGCCGTCCACCGAGCCATTGTCAACGTAAATGACTTCGTACTCGATCCCCTTGGTCTGCTCGTACACCGAGCGCAGGCAATTGCCAAGCAACTCCCTCACGTTCCAGGCGACAACGATGATAGACACATCCATAAAACTATCTCAAAGCGACCTCGCCCGCGTACCGGGGTCAGCAGGACTTAGGCCCGATGCAGGCTCGCACGCTCGGCCGAGTGAAGCTTAAACGCCAGCGGCCCGCTCGCCGCCGCGGCTTGCCCCGGCCCCGCCAGCATCTTGCGAAAGACCCGTATGTTATAGAAGGCGTCGTCGTTGTAATCGCCGTACTCGCTAATATGCGCGTGCAAGTCCTCGATGATGTTCTCAACAGAGTACTGCGGCTGAAATCCCAGATAGGTTTTTGCCTTTTCGATGGTCACCTTGTAATTGCGGAAATCCTGAATCTGCTTGATCTGGATCGCAACCTTTTCACCGGTCAACTTTTCCACGCGGTGCTTTACCATGTCGCCGACATGGCCGACGGTGTAATTTCCCGAGGTGACATTAAAGACGCCATTGATCGAGTAGTCAGCTTGGATCGCACGCAGATAAGCCATCGCGGCGTCCCGAATATCCAGGATCGGCCGCCAGATTGAGGCGTTGTTGACCGTGACTAGACGCTGCGTCATCGCGCTCTTGAACATGGTGTTCACGATCAGGTCCATCCGCATCCGCGGGCTAAACCCGCACACAGTGCCTTTCCTCAACGCAATCACCGAAAAGTCCCGGTCTTGGAGCTGTAAGACGCCTCTCTCACCCTGCAACTTTGAAATCCCGTACGGGTAGCCACAAGTAACAGGACTTTCTTCCCCGTACAATTGATTTACGGTGTATCCATAGACCGAGCACGACGAGCCATAGATGAACCGTTTGACTCCCGCTCGCTTGGCAATGTAGGCCAGGTATGAAGGCAGGGCGCCATTGGACAAGAAATTCCCTGAAGGATCAAACTCTGCCATCGGGTCGTTCGAGAGACCGGCAAGAAACACCACTTGTTCATAGCCTTTGAGATCATCCTCTTTGCATTCCAGCAAGTCCCTGCGGACCACTTTTACCTCCGGCGGCAAGTGATTCCCGAACCATAACAGGTCAATCACTTCAACCTCATACCCGTGTTCCAGCAGAGTGGGGATCAACAATGAGCCCACGTACCCTGCACCTCCAGCAACTAATATTTTCATGTGAATGATTTAAACTTGAATGCTCTCCCGGCTAAGAATCTCTCTATATCGTTGGCAGTTTAATGACGTGTCCGCCGGAACTTTGAACGGTACGTCCTTGATGGAAAGCTCTCCTATGGCTTTCGACGGGTCCAGGCTTCGGGCATACTGGAGCACCGTGCGACGCACTCCCCCGACGTGCACGACCCCAACTGCGTCCGTAGAGGCCAGCGCGGCGAGCTTGTGCGCGATGATAGAAACCGGTTCCCGGCTCGTAAATTGATCAGCGAAGGCGCGATCGTAAGGAAACCGGTCCGGACCGAACGTGGTTCGCACAATCAGCGCCTTGTCATACATGCGCGCCGCGCACTCTCCTCCAAGCTTTGACCAAGCATATTTGTTCACCGGGTTCACAGGGTCCGTTTCGGTGTAGCCCCCCTTGTCGCCCTGGAAAACGTAATCGGTGCAGATATACATGAGACGCGCACTGTATTTCGCGCACAATTTCACCACGTTCGCGGTACCAACGATGTTGACCTCGACCGCTTTCATGGGGTCTTTGTCCACCATCGGCGGCGAAGTATATGCGGCTGCATGGATCATTTGGTCACAGCCATGCGCCTCGGCGTATTTCTCCATCTGCGGATAGTTCGTAACGTCGAACTCAGCCAATCCGGGATAAAGAAACCCGGGCGCAATTTTTCTGAACTCGGTGCCCAGCAGTCCGCTGCCTCCTGTAAAGATAACACAAAGTCCTTTCATATAGTAACGTGAGAACCGTTTAACTCAAGGTCTGCAATGTGAAGTTGTTTGAGCGCTCGTCCTTTAGCCATTGGGAGAGGCTAAAGCCGTTGCGGTCCTTTTCCGTAACTAGGGATGTCGCAACCGCGATGCCATCAAACGCTTTCTTCAGGCTAGCATCACAAAGCGCCCAGTCGATATCAGGCGCGTATGGCGAAATCCCCGCCTCGCAGCCCTGGCTGTATTCTCCCGAACAAAAATACTCGATCAGGGTGTCCTCTGGAAATACGTTTCCGTGGGCGAATCCCGGAGGAACCCAAATCCATTCCTGGGACGCGGACGCCCGATCAGCCGGCATGTCATACATAACGAGCTTCCCGAGGGTCGGCGACCCCTTCCTTATGTCCAGGATGATATCAATCATCCTCCCACTGACGGTCCGCACCAGTTTCCCCATATAGGGATTCCATTGGAAGTGAAGGCCACGCACCGTGCCGGTCTTTGAAAAGCTTTCATTGCATTGGACGAACGCAGCGTTTTTCATGAATGCCATGTCCGGGTGATTTTGGAAATCACTCCTTCGATAGTGTTCAGTGAAGTAACCCCTCTGGTCGCAAAAGCGTTTAAACTTTATTACCTTTATGG
>OBLU010000318.1_pt1 | contig 46924 bp, 44 predicted proteins | sample 1518681 | NCBI WGS metagenome assembly OBLU01 (sample SAMEA3539304, study PRJEB22396) | soil metagenome | biome: tundra; feature: field; material: soil | place: USA | collected 2010-05 | depth 0.15 m
CAGGTGGCCTGAATGACCTACAGCTACACGCAGATCAGCCAATACCTCACTTGCCCGCGACGCTATCGGCATCGCTATCTCGATGGCTGGAAGGAGAAGGACACTCGTGCGGCGATGCTGTTTGGTCGCGCCTTCGAACGAGCTTTGGGCGCCCTTTTTCGCCGTGAAGATCCGGGCGAAGTCCTGTTTGCCGAGTGGTGTGCCTTCCAGCACCAAGACTTGCACTATTCCAATCGAGACTCCTGGGATCGGATGCTGCGGCAAGGAATCATGCTATTGACCCGGTTCTGTCAGGATGATCGTGTCCGGGTCTGCCAGCCTCAACGAAATCTGCAAGTCAAATTCATCCGGCAGGTTGCTGACAGCAACGACTTCGTCGCCTATATCGACGCCATCGGGAAACTCGATGGCAAGCGTTGTCTGCTGGAGTGGAAAACGTCTTCGAGCCGATACCCGGAAGAACCGGAGGGATTGCTGTCTCTGGATCCGCAACTCGTTTGTTATTCCTGGATGACGGGTATTGCGGAAGTCGCCCAGGTCGTGTTCGTCCGCAGGAGTCTGGTCGAGGTTCAGTACCTGCGCACTACCATAACCGACGAACAGCGCCAGGAATTTGGCCGCTTGGTGGAGGGCACGATCCGCCGAATCGAGTCGGCGGACTTTCTGCCGCACAGTGGCATCCGTTTTCCCCAGAACCCTTGCAGCAGCTGTCCTATATGGGCCTCTGTGTGGGAAAACAGGGGGATGGTCGACGCCGCTTTGGTGCGGCGTCCAGGAGCAGACAGTCTTGATTGGCTTGACGAGCTTAATTACTAACAATCCGCCCATGCCACCGAAGTTCAATCGTCGCCGCGCCGTATTTGTACTGGGCAAGATTGACGAGATTTTGGCATGGGAGCAGCGGAAGGAGACAGAGCGAGACACCAAGTTCGTCGAACTGGGGCGCTATCTCTGCGAGGTGCGGGCAGGACAGTACTGGCGGCTGGAGAGTTTGAAGTGTTTCGACGAATTCTTGGAGAGGCGTTTTCCGGAATCGAGGAGAAAAGCGTACTACCTGATGTCGATTCACGAACACCTGCCGCCGCAGGCGAGAAAGCAACTGAAGGAAGTGGGCTGGGCGAAGGGGATCGAGCTAGCTAAGCTGGCGAGACGGGACAGGCAGCACTTCGATTGTGCAACCTGGTTGCACAAAGCCCGTCAGATGCCGAAAAAGGACTTCAAGAAGGAGGTTGAGAAGGAACTGACGGGACGGGAGACCGAACCGTGGGAGATTATCTACTTCAAGCTGTACCAGAGCCAGATGCCGGTCATTGAGAAGGCAATCGAAACGGCGGCTCTGATGCTGGGAAGCGACCGATCCCGAGGCTACTGCCTAGAAATGATCTGTGCAGACTTTCTGGCCGGAGCGAACCTGGACAACGGAGATAAGGAGACGCTGCTGTTCTCGATGGCGAGATTCTTCAAATTTCTGCCCGGAGAGCAGCGGCAGGCATTCCTTGGAGGCCTGAGTGAGAAGGTCTCATGAGTCCGATTGGGCCAAGGCTATCGCGCTTGCGGCTGGACCCGATGTCGTACGAGAATCTTCGGCTGCGGATCCTGTGTCGCGATGGCTGGAGGTGTCAATCGTGCGGCAGCATGTCGAACCTGGAAGTCCATCACAAACAGTTCCGCAGCCATTCGGGGGACGATTCGGAAGAGAATCTGATCACAGTCTGCTCCACGTGTCATGCATCGGCTCACGGCCAGACAGGATAACTCGCTCGCAGCAAGTATGTCTTTACGGCAAAGACTTCTTCTGCAAAAACAATTCTATCCCCCTTCGTGGAGGCGCTTTACGAGCAGGTCACGAGGAGTCAATTATTGCCGGCGGTGGCCGCGTCGTTTCCGGAGCAGACGCGGATCACAGCTGAGCGGCTCCACTTCTCGCACGACAATCCTCTTGTAGTCGGGATGCCGGGATTGATGAGCCAGTTATTCTCGTTAGGCGCGAGAACACCAGCAGCAACAATGCTCTCCTCGTTGCGCGAATTCATTACCCAACCGAGCGAGTTCCGGGGCTCGACGAACTTCCACCGTAGTGATGTGTTCCTTCGCCATCGAGGGAGCACGGGCATCTGTGTTACACAAGACTTGATAAAGTCGGTTCAACTAATTCCGGCGTAAGCGATGCGGTCCTGGATGCTCTCCACTTGGCGCGCTCCCGGTTCGGTGTTAATTGCATCGACCGGTGCGAGGCCGCCGAGGGCACGGTTGGGATGCTTGAGCCAGGGCATGGCGCGCTCGTTGTCACCAAGATATTCATTTAGCAATCGCTACAATGCGAGCCAATCGCGATTTCAGCGGCAATTCGGATCCGGTGAAGTCCCCTTCAATTGAGAAGGCTGGTAGGAGTCAAGTCGGATCTTTGGACCACCCTCAGGCCGCAATTACAGCGGATGTGACTCCGTTCTGGAATGCGAGGGCACGTCGCGGGGCTCCGCGCCTCGGACAGTGGCGGCAAGGCTAACGTTCTAAAAGAGTGAGGTTTGGAACGCTACCCATCAACAAAACGAGTTCCCGGGAACAGTCCAAAATGATGGTGTAAACTCTCTTGATTACTGAGTCTCACCGAGGGGAGCGCTAGTCATGCTAGGGATACCCATCCGTTACTTGTTACGGCATCCACTGGCCGTCGTTGATTTAGTGGCCAATCCGCTTGACGTCTGGACGACGGTCCAGGATGTCTACGTGGCTGAGCGTGAGCAGCGCCGACCTCAGTGCCAATACGAGTCCGACAACAATTGGGAACGGCGGTTTCATCAGCATCTTGGCGTTCCTTGGCCGTGTCAGTTGACGTCGGAGTTCCAGGGTCTTTGGCCCAAGATTATTAGAGAGTTGAAAGCGAAGGGAATCAAGCCTGGTCCGGAGAGCTTCGGCTCCTGGAATGACGGTGATGCCGGACTGGTGCGGGCGATCTGGTGTCTGATACGGCACCTGAAGCCGGGCAAGGTCGTCGAGACCGGCGTCGCTCACGGAGTTACCTCCCGCTTTATTCTGGAGGCACTGGAGAGGAATGAAGGCGGTCATCTGTGGAGTATTGATCTCCCGCCCATCGAAAGGGTTTGGCAGCGGCAAGTCGGAATGGCGGTCGGCAATCGCTACGCGGGTAGGTGGTCATACATCAAGGGCTCAAGCAGGCGACGCCTTCCTGTGTTGCTTGCGCGACTTGGGCAGATTGATGTCTTCATTCATGACAGCTTGCATAGTGAACGCAACGTACGTTTCGAGTTGGATCGAGCCTGGGAGGTCTTGAAGCCTGGTGGTGCGCTTATCGTTGATGATGTCGACGCCAATTGGGGGTTCCGGTCTTTCACCCAGATCTTTTCCGGACATCAGTCCGTGATTTGCGAGGCAGAACCTCTGCATCCTGACCTAAGACGATTCAACAAGAAAGGTCTGTTCGGAATCATTCTGAAGGAACCGACGGCAACGACGCTGGCGGCATAGAACTGTAATCTGGCGCAAGCCCGGTTTGGTATCGTCGAAGTATTTGCACTCCCACTCCTTCTACTTTGGCCGGGAAGCAAGACTCCCCCTCTCCTGAAACAAACCAATGAAATAACATGGCCACCCAGGCACGTCAGGAATGTCCAGCCCGCCGCCGGCCAACATCTCCCAGCCCAGAGTCGGACTCCTGCGAGCGCCAGCAGTCTCGGACGTTCGCAGTCCTCATCAGCGTGATCTTTCCAGGGTAAAACCGGACTGTGTAACGCCCTAATGCACGTTTGTGAGCTTCCTCCACCTCAATTGCGTGAGTTGCGGCAATTGCGAGACGAGAATGGGCGTTTGAAACGGCTGGTGGCCGATCTGAGCTTGGATCGCCAGATCCTGCAGGAGATCGTGTAAAAAAACCAAAAGTCCCGGCCTGCCTCGGAAGCTGGATCGCTGGGCTCAGCAAACGTATCGGATCGGGGCAGCTTCGAGAGACGAAGCTGATGAGGATAGGATGGTCACTTGGTTGTATCGCAGGAAAGTGCGGCGGTTCGACGAAGTCCGGCGGCACTTGTGCGAGACGGCAGCGACCTATTGGGTCAGATGACCACAAGGCGATAACCGTATCTTGATCTTCCTGGAAAGCGCTTAAGGAGGACGCTAGCCTTCCCGGCAGAAGCACGTCTTCTAGAGGGCACTCTCACAGAGCTTGCGACGGTAAAGGCCCTTCGGAGAAGAAAGACTTCCCCGACGAAGAAAGCGGGCTGGACAGAAAGGACTAGGCTTTTTCTGAATAGCCGAGAGCACGCATTCCCGTTGCCGCCTCGTGCGAAATAATCAATCGTTCTGACCATCCAATCCGGTGTCGTATTGCGGTACGACCAACGACGGCGGAGAGCGCAACCTCTTCCCTTATCTCAATTCCGAGCCATGACTCAAGCTTGCGAAAGTCAAATCTGCCGCCGATGATATCTTCGTACTTGATGCGAACAGCTGGGAAATCAGCGGGCAACTCCGACCAACTGAGCGCAACACGATTCCAATTCCTCGCCATCCCCGCGGCTGAGTCGACTCGGACGTCAGGACGGCGGTAATAAAGGTGATGCCATCCCGAGTCGGAAAGGGACCTGTAGCAGTCGTACGGATTGCGGGCGAGGAGAACAAATTTTGCCTTCGGATAGAGCCAATGAAGCAGCGTTGCCTCCGCCGCACCCAAACGAACCTCTTTGAACCCCCAACGCTGAAATCCCCGTTCACGCGAAGGTTGGCCGAGCCACTGGTCGAAAAAGGCAAGCAGCCCCAATCGTAAATCTTTGCCCGGCGGATACAGCGAAGCAATCCATGATGTCGCGAGAGAAGAAAAGAGCCCCTCATTCTCAGCCCAGTGTTCTGAGAGGCTCGGAGATGTAGATAGCCGAGTCAGCATCTCAGCAATCCCAGACACTAACGTCATTTCCCCAAGAGGTTCGCCCCAGAGAAGCACCCGGGGATCGGTGACCAGGATACGTTGAAGCAATGTTGAGCCCGATCTCCACCCCGAGGCCAACAGGAAAATAGGCGATTCGCCTTCACCGTCGTCACAAAGTTGACCTGAAGGTTCGAGCGTAGCGATCGTCTCGCGCAGCTGTTTCAAACTGGGCACGGCCACCTGTTTACATCGCGCCCAATCCCACAACTCGCGGGCAAAGTTTCTCCTTACCCGACGTGCAAGCTCGCCTACGAGCTTTCTCTTGTTTCCAGATCGCGCGGGACCGGGGAGAGACACCCGCCCGTTTTCAAGGTTTTCCATTTGAAGCTCCATTCGCGCATTCGCATGTGCATTTGCGTGCGACTGTCGCCACGGCTCTCTACCCGGTGATTCGCGAGAGTGGCAGCACAAAGTCCAAGCTGAGAAATTGCGCCATTGTCGCCAGCGCAATCAAAACACAAGGACTCAGGGCAAGGAGGAGCCCTACAACCCACTATTTTTGCGGACGCTTGCTTAAGAAAGACACCCAGGGGCTCGGATGTTCGTTGCGTCGGTTCGATGTCTGGTTTCACTGAACATATTCGAACCGCTTCCGACATCGGTGGAGCATCGTTACCCCAAGTTGGTGAGAGGGTAGGCTTTGATTTCTTTACGCAGCAGTTGATGGAACTGGATTCTTCCGCCTCTGGGCGCAGCGCAATCAGGTCGTCTGAGGCGGAGACTACCGGAAATGCCAGAGCCGACAGGCAGGCGGCAAGTGCGAGAAAACGGGAACGGTGAGCCCTCTTCGCTGTGCCAAGACTCACCTGAGCTCTCCAGCAGATTACCAGAGCTCCCAGCGCAATCATCAGCCACAAGAGGTTGAGTAGTTGTTCCATTGCAAATACTTGCAAGACAAATGCAGCGATAGTCGAGCACCAACAGTTACGGAAGCATCAAAACCGCGCCTAACCAGCATCAACCGCGGCCGGGAGACCGGTCAAGACCGGGGCGAAGGTTTTACAAATCTTTACGCGCTTTGACTTCTTTAACTTCCGTTGACTGTTACGAGGCCTTCAGCGTGGCGGGGCAGGATGCCTTGATGCGACGACGAGAACTCTCGATGGCGCCATAATTCACAAACTAGATCAGCGAAAACCGGACTCTAAACCGCAGTGCCGCCAAGGAGAACTGCTAGACACCACGCAACTTGTATTTGAGGACGTCGCCGCGGCAACTGAGAGGATACATTAGCAAACTCCGCAACACCCACGCTTAGTTCCTTTGCAGCAGAAGAGCCCAATCATTGCTGTCCGGGGCCCGAGGAGAAGACCACAGGGGCCCCAGAGCAACAGGCAAAGTCGTCCGTTCGCCGGTAGAAGGGTTGAACCAAGCGGCATCATAGCGGCCCTTCTCGAGCCGGACGATTACATTGCCACCATGCGGCGGGTAGACCACATAGATCTTCCCAGGTTCTGCGAGACAATAGTTGCTGTTGTTGACCAGTTCGTCGTGCGGGTCGGTCTCCCACCATTCGAAGCTCGTGAAGAAGTCGACCATGTGCGAGTACAGGGCTGTTCATTAACGTCGGACTGCCGCGGCAGACGCATCTCCCAGTTCATCGCTTTCCTTGGCAGACCAACGTAGGGAACTATCTAACCGCCCAGATCCTATCATTTTGCGGATGTGGCCGATTCGCGTGTAACGGCCACACTCAAGATCGGCAGCAGTCAAGCCCGCAGCGCGATAAGCTTCGTAGAGCTGCTGGGCTCCCTTTCGGACGTTCCAATGCGGCTGGAAACTAGGCAAAATTCGCCGAATTTTCCCACAGTCAACGCGATAGCAACGCTTATCGGGGCCTCCACCGGGAGCGTACTCGATGCGGCAACCTGGGACCGTTTCCTTCACCACGTCTGCGATTTCGCGAATGCGGTAGTTCTCCTCAGTCTGTCCGACATTAAATGTTTCGTTGTGGATGACGTCGAGGGGTGCTTCCAAGACGCGCATGACTGCCTGGCTGATGTCTTCAATGTGGATGATAGGGCGCCAAGGCGAACCGTCGCTCATGATGTATACGCGGCCAGTCGTCAGGGCCCGTGCAACAAGGTCGTTCAAAACGATATCCGAACGTAGGCGAGGGGAAACGCCGTACGCAGTAGCATTTCTCATGCATGTCGGGCTGAAACGCTCATCCGCCATTTCAGCCAACTCTCGTTCCACCATGACTTTTGAATCAGCATAGGGCGTGACAGGGTTGAGAGCCGAGGTTTCGTCGTGGAAGATGTCTCCGGCGGCGCCATACGTGCTACAGGACGAGGAAAAGACGAAGCGCCGGACTCCAGCTTCTTTTGCTGCCTTGGCCAGCCGCATGGATCCCGCATGATTAATCTCGTAGGTGATCTCCGGGTTGAGGTCTCCCAGCGGGTCGTTCGACAACGCCGCAAAGTGCACCACGGCATCGAAGCCTTGAAGATCCTCTTTTGTGACATCGCGGAGGTCCGTGTGCACCTCAGGAATCCGTGCAGCGGGTTCTCCGAACTCGCAACCGGCAAATAGGTCGATGTCCAGACCAACTACATCGTGACCGGCCGCCTGCAACATCGGTGCGGCTATGGCACCGATGTAACCCTTATGCCCAGTCAATAATATTCTCATCCTCTAAAGCCTCCACTGTAATTCAAGTCGATTTCTTCACGGGCCTATTCTGCTTAAGATCTAGCTGGTGCCCCGCGACACTGGTTCTTTGGGGGTACTCCGGGCAATGGATGGAGAAGGAACGAAAGCATCCTCCGTACTGTCGAAGTATAATGCCACCGCTTCCTCTGGAATGCGCGTGAAATCGGTAGCGCGAATATAGTCCCGTAGGGTTGTGCCAGTCGCGGCCGAGTCCACATTGGGCGCCCCGCATTTCTTCCACACATCATCCAGGTGCACTGTCCGGAAATCAATGCTGTACCGAGTCACGCCGCAGGTATTCGGAACGGTTGAGTGCAGTTGAGCCGCCGAGAAAAGCATGACTTCCCCGACGCGAGCCACCACTTGCAGGTGCGGGTCAGGTCCCAGCGGCGCCTGAGGTCGAGGCTGTTCTCGCGTGTCGGTCTTAATATGTTGCGCAGCACTCTGGCGGGAGGACCGGTTCCACTCGTAGTAATTGTAAGTGGCGGAGCTGTTGGCGATCGCTTCACTCCAATACCTCGGGTGAAACGCCATGCTGTTTTCTGGGCAGATTTCGTATACAGGCATCCACCAGTTCAGTTGGGAGAATGGAGCCGAATACCAAGTATCCCGATGCGGGTGAAATGCGTAGGCAATGCCCGAGGCCAAATAATCGGAGGGGAAAGCAGTGCGCAGCCGCGGAACATCAAAATAGGTTTTCTCCAGATCGCATCCACGCTCGGCCAGTAAACCCTGAATCAATTCTTTCGACCGGGCATGGTGAATGAATCTTGGCTTCAAGTCGGCCAGGATCTCCACGCACTGTTCCACAGGCATGTTGTCGTGGATCTTGCGGGGATCGTGAGGGTAGAAATCCTTCTCGATCAGTTCCCGCGCAAATTCACACAGCTTCATTGCGCTGGGAGACGGAGAGTACACGAACACGGACCCTCGGTACAGTTCCTCTCTGCGCTTGGCGTCGTCCATTTGGGAATCGAAGAAGAGATTCATTCAGCACTGCCTCCTTCCCGGAATCAAATCACGGGGATACTCACTATAGCACCAGCTTGCGACTGTAAAACGCCTCGGCGTAACCACTCGGAGCGTTGCATTCCATTCCGCGCAGTCGCATAAGACCGAGAAAAGTTTCTTCTTGAAACCAATGCTTAGAGCGCTGGCTCTGAAATACCTCCATCAAGTAGCGCACTTTCTTTTGGCAGACTTCACGCTCGAGCGGTACAAACACGTTCGGCCGTCCCAGATCGCCATCGTATTTCGGAATCTCATACTCCAGGATCAAATGGTTCCGAAAAGTATTCCAGGTCAACTCGCAAAGCAGACGGTGATCTTGATGCGCGTCTTCCCGGTAGTGAGTGAGAATCAGATCGGGAGAAACAGTTTTTTTTAGATCCTCGAAAATATCCTTTAACTCGGCGCCCAGAAAGGGTAGGAAACCATCGCGGAAGGTCTTCAACAGCGGTCCTTGCAAGCGACTTCGACCCGCGAACAGTTCCGCCGCCCGTTGCGCTTCTGCAGACCGGACTCCTTCTGCGCTGAACACGACCCAATGAAAAACCGATCCGGGTAACTGTTCGGCTAATCGCAGGATCGTACCTCCGCAACCGATCTCAATATCGTCAGAATGGGATCCTAAGCATAAAATCCGCAAAGCACGCTCGTCTCCACCGTCCAGGTGCAGTTGGATCATATCCCCGCCGAGATGATCTGCGAACGATGCGATTCCACGTTTCCGTTGTGGTTCCAAACCTTCCAAGGAGCGCCGGCCTGGTTTAATTCTTCGAGGCGTTGCTTGTCTTTGAAGGTGTCCATGCACTGCCAAAACCCGGTGTATCTGTATGCCAACAATGCCTGCTTCTCGATGAGTCGATCGAATGGTTCCCGGATCAGTTCTTCGCCCGGACGCATGTGGCGGAAGATTTCACTGCTGATAATGAAGAACCCTCCGTTAATCCAAATGTCGGAGCGATTCAACGGGAAGACCTGTTTCACAATACCGTCCGGGCCGGCATCTACGATGTCAAAACTGCGTGTGGGTTGCACGAGTAACAGCGAAGCCAGAGCTCGGCTCTCGCGGAACTTGTCCAGCATCGCGGGAAGCGGTAGATCGCTCAGGCCGTCACCATAGTTTGCTAGAAAGACATCCTCGCCTTGCAGGTGAGGTTCTACGGCCTTAAGCCGCTCGCCAAGGTTCGCGTTCGCTCCTGTCTCAACAAACGTGATCCGCCAGTCATCGATGTCACGGTTCAGGAACTTGATTTGCTTGCCACCTTGGGCCCAAACAAAATCGTTTGACACGGCTTCGTCATAGTGCAGGAAATAGTCCTTAATGCTATTGCCTTTGTACCCGAGGCAGAGAATGAAGTCGTTGTGCCCAAAATGGGCGTAGTACTTCATCAGGTGCCAGAGGATTGGACGCGTTCCGATCTGTACCATCGGCTTTGGGATGTCGTCGGCATAGCCCCTAAGCCTCATGCCTTCTCCACCGCAAAAAAGAACAACCTTCATGATTTGCCTCCGCGCTTTCCGCTCAATAGACGGCGACTTTCGGGATGGGTACAACGAAATGTCCGCCCCACTCCCGGATGAACTGCAATTGCTCCATGATCTCGTCCTTCAGATTCCAGGGGAGGATCACAACATAGTCTGGTTTCATTTCGCGTATCCGGTCGGGATGATGAATCGGAATGTGATTGCCGGGTAGGAATCGACCTTGTTTGTAAGGGCTGCGGTCCACTGTAAATGCGATCAGATCTTTCCCGATCCCACAGTAGTGAAGTAAAGTTGCGCTCTTACCCGGCGCTCCATAGCCGGCCACTTTTTTGCCCTGCTGTGCAGCCGTGAGAAGGAACTCTACAAGAGCGAGCTTCGTTTCTCGCACCTGACGGGCAAAACTCTGGTATCCCTCCGCCTTGCTGAGCCCGGCTCTTTCTTCATCTGCAAGCACCTTTCCGACGTTCGGTTCAATACCGTGCGTCTTGGCCTCAGCCCGGCAGGCGTAAACGCGAAGCGATCCTCCATGCGACTTCAGTTCTTCCACATCGAATACTCTCAGGCCGTGGGCTTCCATGATCTTTATCGTGCTCAGCAATGAAAAATACGAGAAGTGCTCGTGGTAGATCGTGTCAAATTCGTTGAGCTGGATCAGTTGAAGCAGGTGTGGAAACTCCAACGTCAGCACGCCTTCGGGCTTCAATAAGATTTTGAGGCCCTCGACGAAGTCATTCAGGTCGGGAACCTGCGCCAGCACGTTGTTGCCAAGCACAAGGTCGGCCCGCCGGCCCTCACTGGCCAACCGGTTTGCCAGGTTGGCTCCGAAAAACTCCACCAGAGTAGGAACGCCCTTCTCGACTGCCACCTTGGCCACGTTCGCGGCTGGTTCGATTCCCATTGCCGGCACGCCCCGCTTAACGAAGTACTGGAGCAGGTAGCCGTCGTTACTCGCCACCTCAACGACGAAGCTCTCGCTGCCCAGACCGAATCGGGCCTTCATCGCCTCGCAGTACTTGTCACAATGCTTAAGCCACGAATCTGAGTAGGAAGAAAAATAGGCGTAGTCGCTGAAGATATTCTCCGCACTCTCGTATTCTTCCAACTGCACCAGCCAGCATCGATCGCAGACATAGACGTGAAGGGGATAATAAACTTCTCCGCGATTCAGGTCGGCAGGTGCCGGATAAGTCTCGCAAAGCGGAGACATTCCCAGATCAACAAACGTTCGCTGCAGGCCGGTACCGCAGAAACGGCAAGGCTTGGACGCTGTCTGCGGCTGAGTTTCCAGAGAGGGCATGGTCGTAGTCATAGTTTGTTTCGTGTCCGGTGAGTCTCAGGCAAGTGCTAGAGTTTCGGCACGCTGACGACTCCAACGCAAGGAGCCGTCAAGCTGGCCTACTTCCTGAAGGCGCCGAATCTGGCTGAGGCGAACGTAGCGGCCGCGCTCCATATCGATCGCGGTGAGCCCGACCGATCGATAAGCATCGTAGAGTTCCTGAGCCCCCCTGCGGGCATTCCACTGGGGACGGAAGTTCGGCAACACTCGGCGTATTTTGGTGCAATCAACCCGGTAGCAGCGCTTGTCGGGACCGCCTCCAGGAGCGAACTCGACGCGGCAACCCGGTACGGTCTCGGCGACGATATCGGCTAGTTCGCGGATGCGGTAGTTTTCTTCCGTCTGTCCCACGTTGAAAACTTCGTTGTGGATAACGTCTTGTGGGGCTTCGAGCACGGCGACGATCGCCGCGGTGATGTCGCGAATGTGCACGATGGGACGCCAGGGCGTACCGTCGCTCTTTATGTAGACGCGCCCGGCGGTGTAGGCAGAAGCTACCAGATCATTTAGAACGATATCCAGACGCAGCCTCGGAGATACTCCATAAGCGGTCGCATTTCGCAGGTACGTCGGGCTGAAGTGCTTGTCCGCGAGCAGGTTTATGTCGCGCTCGACCAGGACCTTGGATTCTCCATAAGCAGTCACCGGGTTTAGCGCAGCCTTTTCGTCGAGGAAGTCGTCCCCCGCCGCACCATAAGTGCTGCAGGATGACGAAAAGACGAAGCGAGTTACTCCGGCTGCTTTCGCCAGAGTGGCCAGCTTTACCGATGCCAGATGATTGATGTCATACGTAAGCTGGGAGTCGAGGTTACCTAAAGGATCGTTCGACAAAGCGGCCAGATGTACCACCGCTTCAAAACCAGCCAGATCTGCCTTGGTCAGATCGCGCAGGTCCTTTCGAACCTCAGGAAATGGCGAAAACTCCTTCCCGAAATCGCAACCCGCATAGAGATCTGTGTCGAGGCCAGTAACGTCATGGCCAGCAGCGTGCAGAATCGGGGCCGCCACCGCACCGATGTAACCCTTGTGGCCAGTCAGCAGTACTTTCATAGGACTCCTGTCGAAACAAGAACAATTACGATCAAGATGGAAAGAGATGTCGTAATGGACCGGTGAACTCGGAGGCAGTCACCGTGACTTTTGATTGGAGGAGGTGAGTCGATGATACCGTGGGCCACGCACTTGAGCAAGAATCTTTACCACATTGATTCCATTGCACTTACGCCCAACAATCGAGCCGCTAAGAAACCCCGTGGACGCCGGCTTCTTCCTCGGGGCCGCGAACCGCGGCCAGCAGACCGCTGTCGCGTAGAACTTCAGCGGCCTTGCGGATCGTCGAGAACGGCAGACCGGACCGCTCTGCAATGTCCAACAGAGAGTGCTCTTCGTCAGACAAGTTCAGCACCCATAAACACGCGTTAATCTCCGTGCCGATGCCGTCGCCTCCCGTTGTCCGATAGAGGTTCCTCTTCCCCAACTGCGGTTCACAGTAGGGATTCAGGTTACGATAGCGGCAGTTGTTCTCCAGCACTTCGAAGATCGAGGTGCAGAGGCGCAGCGATCGCGCGAGCGCTTGCGGACGTACGAACTCGAGATTGTCGGCGGAAGTGTGATATTCGGGAAAGGTACCCCAAACGCTCCGCATCAAGCAACCGACCGCCAGGTTGAAACCCGGCGAGCAATATTGTCGTTCGTCATAGCCGTAGGGAGAGAAATCGAGTACTTCCGAGGCTTCACCGCAATGGCTGAGAACGTGCGCCGTTGCCCGATCAATTTCAGCGTCTCCACGACGGCTTTTCTTGTAGTGGAAACCCCCCGCATCTCCGACGCAGGTCAGCACTAATCCGTGGCGAATACGTCCCACAGTCTCGCGATTTCGTGCCAGCCAAGTGATAGCACCGATCGTTCCGGGAATAAAAAGGAACCGATACGAGTAGCGGAGATTCTTTCCGGAGAGCATCTGCGCCAGAAACGTAGCCACGGCCAATCCAGAAAGATTGTCATTCGCCAACGAAGGATGACACGCGTGCACAGACACTAGAACCTCATCCTTGGACCTGCCCGGAAGAGAGTACTCGCCATAAGTGAGGTGTCCATCCTCAAGGGTGGAGTCAATACACACTTCGTAGTTGTCGTTGGCAAGTGCGATCAACTGATTGTGCGACAGGCAAAATCCCCATTCAGGCTTGTAGTAGGACGTCCGGTATGGAATCCAGTCCGGTCGGTCGCTAAGCGTGAACAGGTGAGGCCTCAGTTCGCTCAACGACATGGTCGCACGCACCGGCGTGCTGTAGTTAAGCACGTGCAGGCTGGATTTCTGGAAATCCACCACTCGGTTGCCGCGAAGGTCCTTAATGAAGGCGTCGCGGATATTCCACTCCTTTGGTACGGTCCAATCGAACACAGCCGTGCCAGACGCCACTTCAAAGATCTGCAAAGGAATGCGCTTCTGAATCAGAGACAGAGTCTCGCGGATGCCGTTCCCCGTGATACTCCGGCAAATCGGATACAGTTCCGACGCGAAACGGTGCAATTCCTGGCCGCTCTTTGCCAAGTCCCGCTCGTCGACATGTAGCAGCGAGTCCATCACTCCTGATCGAAATCCGGGTATGTCCGGTCGCGTTCGGAGATCACTTCGACCTTCTCCGGCCATGCAATCTGGAATGCCGAATCGTTCCACCGTACACCCCGCGCTGACTCGGGATGGTAGAACTCCGACATCTGGTAAAATACTTCTGTGTTGTCCTCGAGGGTCAGGAATCCGTGTGCGCAACCTTCAGGGATGTAGAGCATGTGCCGGTTCGCGGCCGTGAGAGTCACGCCAATCCACTTTTTGAACGTAGGAGACACGGGGCGCAGATCGAGCACGACATCGTAGATTGCCCCACTCGTACATCGAACTACTTTCGCCTCTCCATAAGGCGCCGCCTGAAAGTGGACACCACGCAGCGTTCCTTTTTTCACGTTGAATGAAACATTACATTGCATCACCGTAGGGTTAAGACCGTGACTCTGGAATTCCCTCTCACACCAAGTGCGCGCAAAGAACCCGCGCTCGTCGCAATTCGGCTCGAGGTGAATCTCGAATATTCCGGGCAGCTTGGTTTCGTGGAATATCATCATTCGTCTCTATGAGCCGCGGTCGGGCGAGACTTGCTCGCCAGCACTTCCGCAAAATCCTTCACTCGTTGGACTTGGGTTGTCAGGCGATACAGCAGACTCCGATCCGGCCACGGCCGCAGAAACTCCTCAATCAACTCCGGTTGGTCTTGCGGAATATCCTGGAAACTCGACTCCAGGAACTCGCTCTTGGAGTTCCACGCCTGTGGGAAGTAGGCGATCATATCGTTCTCGGTGATTGCTTGAGTGTCGGGAATCGGTTGTCCCGATAACCTTGCCCATAGCCCCCCAATCATGTCGCGCCCCTTCCCGAGTCGAAGGTGACAGAGCGGAGTGCAGCGTGGATTCATTTCAATCAGGTACGCTTGGTTGGTCCGGTCTTCGATCATGAAGTCCAGGCCGAAGAAGCCAGACAAATGGAGCCTGCGAGCAATCCGCTCTGCATAAGAAATCATGTCTGGGTTGTTGAGCACCCTTACGATGCTGGCAGGACCAGTTAATCCATCGGCACTGACCACCTCGACGCCGATTCCCGCCAACAATTCTCCCTCCCAGCACGCGACTGCACAGTTCGCCGGACGTCCGTGCACGTAAGCCTGCACGACCACAGCGGGCTTGCGCCCTTCCCACCAGGGCTGCATCCAGAAGGGATCACGATTGACGACCATCCTCTTGACTGCCCGCCGCAATCGAAACGGACGGCTGACATCGCCAAAGTATTTCTTTGCCTCTTCTGGAGTGTATGCAATGCGTACGCCGCGTCCACCCCATGTTTCGTCCGCCTTGAGCACCCACGGAAACGGTTGGCTAACCTGACATGCGTTCAGGTCATCAACGGTGTTGATTAGTTTAGTATTCGGTACGCGACAGCCTTCCTCCTGTGCAATCCGCAACAACTCGTAACGGGCTGACACAATCGAGTAGCTGTCCGGTGCACCAAGGGAGCGCTCGATCAGGGCGGCTAGTTTATTGGAAACATTTCCTTGCTCCTGGCGAGCACGGGCATGCAACTCATGGAGGTGGCGCACTCCACGGTCATCGCACGGGACGATAATGTCGGGTTCGGTTGCCTCAATTGCGCGCGTCAACGCATTCAACGGATGAAATGAGCTATATGAAAATGCTTTCCCAATAACGCGTGTCTTGAGCAGTGGGTGGCCGAAGCTTGAACAGATAGCGGACACATCGCAGCCTGCCTCCGAGAGGACCATAGCCAGCCGCGCCGCGTACGGACGCCGGTCGGTGTCCGTCAGCAAGACTCTGGGACTTGCCTCAAGTTGCCCGTGCGAATTCGAGCTATTCAGTTGCATGTATAAGTCAACCCGCTGGGCAACACTCATGTGCGAGAACATGCCTTGGCGAGGTGTTCCGAGAGATGGTGTGCCGTATATCCGGCTCCGAAAGCAAAGCGCATAACAGGTCCAAAGGCATTGGCCGCCGAAGTTCCTACAAAATACAGTCCAGGCACCGAGGACTCGAAGTTCGAGGACAGAAGCGGCGAGTGCTCCACTAATCGAATGTCGGCTTGGAGTTCGGAGTTGAGGAATTTCAAGCGTCCGAGATCGACCCTGTAGCCTGTCGCGGCGATCACATGGTCCGCCATAATCTTCTTTCGAGTGCCATTTCCATTCGTGAGTTCGAGTTGGACTCGGCCATTCTCTACACTCGCCTTTTCAATATTGGTTCCCAAGTGGAACGGCAATTTACCTACAACTTGCTCTTTAATGAACCAGCCGGGCGCTGGGCCAAGAATCTTCTTCACGGATTCGACCCGGTATCCCTCTGGTAAACGGTGGAAGGCCCACGGTGCATTCGCGCAGAAGAACAGTTTCCAGCCGGGCCCAATTCCCGTCATTGGCCGGCGGAGCCGCGCAAAGAGAGTCGGGGAGTTCTTGCTCGGTGGATCGTGGAAGCGAATGGCAGGTCTCCGAGCGATTAACTGCACAGAAGCTCCGGCTTCATGGAGCAAGGCCGCCAGATCCAGCGCTGATGCTCCTGCTCCGACCACTGCAACTTCGCGCCCCCTGAAGTGGTCGACATCACTGTGTCTGGAACTGTGTGTTACGAACTCTTCCGGGAGCGTGGCAAGGACTGGCGGCACATATCCGAAATGACAGATGCCAACGGCTACCACAACTCTGTTCGCAGAGAAGACTTCCCCATCATCTAGGGAAATGCGGAATCTTCCGGTAGCCATCTCGACCGATGTGACGACCTTGTTCTCCAGTTCCGGCACGAGCCGCTTCTGGAACTCCAATCCGTACGCAGTAAAGGTCTCCAGCGGGACAGGAAGTCCAATGTCGGCATAGGGGATATTCCTCTCCTGGCAATAGTGGCGGAGCGCGAATGAGGACTCGGGATCATACAGGGAGGAGGCGAAGCCCTCTGATTTCAGCCGCATGCCTTTCGGCATCTGCGTCATCCAAGTGTGCATGGGACTGCCAAAGATGCGGAAGTCAACCTTGTGGGCCTTGAGGTGGGCCGCGATCGAAAGACCAAAGGGCCCTGCCCCGATAATGGCTATATTGCTGTTCTTCATTAGTGCTGTCGCCTCAGTGCTTTTGTAAATGCGTGTTAAGGGTTGCAAGCCTTGATACCAATCTACTGAATCTCAGGAGATGTTTCATGCTCGGAACAACTGGGTCTCCGCTTCCGAACAGTTAGCAGTCTCGCCCCCCACTGAAGCCTTCGAAGCCCCATGGGCACGCGCTACAACTCTCGCCAAGAGGGCTTGCACGGTCGCCTGGCGGTAGAGGGCGACTCCCAACGCAGTGCCCGTCGTATTCGTAAGCAGGTCCGTCATTCCAGAATCGCGAGTCGGCAGAAACCACTGCAGCGTTTCGATGCTGAGACTCAATAAGAATCCGAGCAGGATTACCAGCGAAGCCGCATGCCCATCCTGTCTGACCGAGGAAAAATAAGCCATAAAGACAAACCCGACTGGCATGAAGCCGGCAATATTCATTCCCAGGTCCTGCCAGACACTCCAGCTCATCCAGAAATTGAGTCGCCGTGAGTACTGCACCCACGTTGGATTCAGGAACGCCGGATGCAAGACATAGTAGTTCCTTGGGATGATTAAGTCAGTAGCAGAATCAATCTGATTGTGCACCGCGTTGCCCGAATGTTCATCGAACAAGTACACGGCCTGCGGCAACTCATCGCCCACCAGCACCGGCCGACGGCTCGACGTCCAACTCTCGAAGTGTTTCGTGACTTCGTCTGACGTCAGCTCCTTCTGATAGAGTGCAAGCCCCATGATCTGGCCGGCCCAACTGTCGTCGACAGTTGAGTTTGCAATCACCAGTCGCCCGGTAAGGTCACTGCTGATCATACCAACGCCCGAGGAAGTCGCCGCCAGAGCACCATTAAGGTAGACAGAAGTCTTATGCTTGCTCGACGTAATCGTCACGAAAATACTCTTTCCCTCATGGAAGACGTTGTCGATCTTGAACCCTCGGTGTCTGCCTATGCCCTGCTCGTCGACGGAGTAACGTTGAATGGCCAAGCTGGTGGTATACTGGCGCAGCAAGAAGGGCTTCCGGACATCTACGGACCCGTCCATAGCGAGAATGCTGCTCTCGCCGGTAACTCGCTCCGGTAGCAGCCAAATCTCCAAACTACAGGAATCCTGATTGTCTGGATGACTTGCACGAAACGCGCCCGAACTTATCGCTGTACCACGGTAGCCAAAGCGCAGCCCATTCTCATTCTCGAGCCACGTTACTCGGTTGCGGGGAGCATGAAATGGCCATAGGCCCGCTACAGCGATGATGCCGAGGACGAGCATGCACGAGACCCGAATGATCGTTGTATAAGCGTTCCTAGTAGGGTCTTTCATGAAGTCCGCTGGTTACAAAGCCAGGTGGTGAGCATCTACTGCGAGGAGCGTGCCCGGCGAGTATCCGTCACCTCATAGAGCAATTTGCCATTGACATTGCGTGCAAACGCCAGCACCGCGCGATCCGAGCCTTTACCTTCAATCCGCCAGGATTCTCCGTCTCGCACAACCGACATCCGGCTTCGTTCTCTCCACCAAACGTCGACCTCACCCGGAAGCGCGGTCCAGAGGCCTTGTTTGTCGCTCTCTTCGCGCAGCCAACCGAGCAAAGATTCGTACACACGACGTGTATCAGACCCGCGAATGTAATCGGGATGAACGATGAAATGAGCCATGCCGTTCGATGCAAGAATCAGGCCCACCTGCTTCTTCCACAAATCGATCGATCGCTCGTTCAACAGGTGAAATAACGTGTAGTCCTGCACTGTAGTGACAGGGAGTTCCAGTAGGTCACCAATGAAATAAGGCATCACCGTACAGCAACCACCGTGCTGGGGATCGAGACGCGCGACGTTGGGGATCGACATGTCGAATGACAGGTTGATCGCGTCGTACCACTCAGGCTTGCGGTACAGCACTGCGGCCCGGAAACCCTTCGCACCGTATTCCTTCGCGTACTGGTGAATAAGCGCAACTCGGCGCAGAAATTCTTTCCTGTCGTCAAACAGTCGCCCGTCGTGGTTCAGGTCCTGAATTGCAATTTCACATCCTCGCTTTCGTATTGCGTCCAGAAAACTTGGCGGAACCGCGTAGCGTTCCTCGGGGACTACTTGGAAGGATGCCTTGATCCCAAAGGAATCATTCATGTCCATTAACTCCCCGCAAAAATCACGGCCTGCCTCGGTTTCCACATCATGCGTCATCAGCACACAGCCCCGAGCGCCGAGTGGCCAAAACCAAACAAATGGAATCCTGTCCGTCCCCTTGGCTTCCAGGGAAAGCAACATGAGAGTTTCGCAAATGCTCTCAACGGTCGTATCAACCGGCCATCGGGGAAACGCCCGGTTTTCCCACTTACGGGAGTGGAATCTCTGAATTCTTTTCCGCAGCCACTGGTTGGTAAAGGGCCTGAGCTGGTAATAGAGTTTCTTGAGAGCGCTCTCATAAGCACTCAGGTAGGTGTGGGTATAACGCTCCAGGCGGAGATTGTCGATTATCCCGCTGGGATCAAACGGCAGTGTGAGCTTGCCTCCTTCGATTACAGTGTCTTGGAGTTCGTCGTACAGAACCGATTGAGGACATTGTTCACGAGTTCCGGAACAGGACTGACCGTAACAGATCCCGTTCTCGCCAAATCGAAAGTATCCCTCCTCGGAAGATAATTCACCACCTAAATGAAAATCGAGGAAGCTCGCCGGACAGCGATATCGCTCGCTGACGGCGCGGCTCAACATGGGTCCATCTGCTTGGCGCGCTCCATTATCTACACCCCCGCCACCAACCATAGTGAGTCTCCCATCCTGTCAGTGGCACTAACTCGGGCCTATTCGACGGTCTTTCCGGGCCACGCTCCAAACACCGTGCAGCGAGTGTTGTCCCATCCTCCGCCTCAATCGTTCCGAAAATAGTCCAGAGATCCACTGACGCCTATCCGATGTGTCTATACAGAATCCTGCCGGCTGCGGGTGAAACGATCTCGGGTAACAGGGAAAAAATCTGCCGTGCTGCGCGCAAACCCCAACTGGATGTAGCGTCTCGTTTTGTGGTCGGGGAATACCGGAAGTATGTTATCAACTGTTTTCTCGTTCCGAACTGGTCCTTGAATCTAATCAGCCCTTCATTGTCCAAATCGGAACGGCCCAGGTCTATTTCCTCTATACCCAATGCTTTGCTTTCCTCGATCAGTCTCCAGAACAGAAAGGGCACACCTGCAAGATGGTGGGATCGTTCGTCGGAGCATCCATATTTGTAAATGATCCGGGATCGATGCTGCAGGGTCAGCATGGCCGCGACGCCGACACCATCCTTCCGAGCCAATCTGATCTGCAAATCCTTCCCCATACACTCGACCAAATTGCGAAACCAGCTGCGCGGCTGTGGGATCAACCGCTGACGCCTTCTCGTCATTCGCACCAGGCGGTAGAATTCAGATTGTAGTTCCGGGGATCGACCGATCTCGTAGGTAATTCCCAATTTGTCTGCCCGGAGGATTCTGCGCTGCACCGAATCTCGGTGGAGTCCCCGAAATATCTGCTCCAAGCTCGGACTCAAATCGAGGGTATGGAAGCAGTACGAACAACTGCTCTTCAAGACCCCGTCCGAAGGCTGCTTCCAGGACAAAGGCCTCAGTTCGACATATCTCCACCTCTGACGGTCACACTCGGTTCGCAGCCAACTGGAAAACTCTCTCGACTCATCCGCGTTATCCAGAAGCGGCTCACAATGGTCCGAGAAGGGCAGTGAAACTAGACGAGTGCCTGTAATCCAGCTCGACACCCGACATAGAACAACCCCCTCGTGAAGTGGTTCGCCAGGCCGTGCGGATGTCAGAACCAAAGGCTCGTAGGCATACGTCCGAGCCAACGCCTCGAGCCAACGTCGCGTGTGAAAAGCCGATGCTCGCGGATGGCGGGCAACCAGGTCATCCCAGCGGCTATCCGAAAGCGGATTGGCAATGTTTATATTCACGCTTGCGGAACTATCGTTTGCTTGCCAGAATGTTCAGATAGAAATGGTTCGCTCCGATTCTGTGAGAAAGGCCCCGGGCGAGACTGTCGCCCGCGTACCCTTCCGTTAGCTCGGAACTGTGTCTTGCTCCTTCGCGCCCTCGAGGGCGGAGATCCTAGGTCCAACCCGCTCCAACCATATCTCTCGCCAGTACGGATAGATACTCCTGGGACAGAATCGACGGTACTTGGAATAACATGCCAGACAAACAACGTTCTCCAGCATGACGCAATCGTTTCTCAGGTGCTGCATTTTCCCTGTTTTTTCGTTAATGAGCTTGTTGACCCGGTCGAGCACGCGATAGGTGCCTCCGCAATAGGGAACCATCTCAGCATCGAACGACATTCCGCGGTTGAGTCCGGTTTCGTCAATCGTCGCCAGAATCTCCTCGTAGCTTCGAATCTTGATCAACTCGCCCGGCTGCACATCGAGTTTAGCCGAAGGGGTTCTTACTCCCCGTGGAACCTTCCCCATACGCAAAGGGTATGGCGTACCACCACGCATTCCCTGAATCCGATCGTAAGCCCAACGTAACGCTGATCCCAGCCCAATCCCGGCTGACACCAGATGTGCATAGAGGAAGAACGCCAAGGAGGCCAGCAATTGGGATAAGCGCACGTTTCCGGATGTGTAATCCTCTATATATTGGCGCAGGTTCCACCAATGCAGCAGTTGGCTCGCTTGTGCAATTTGTGTGGACTGGCAAACCCAAACCGGATCCCCGGAATCCGTCTGGGGCGTAGTTCTGCGGGTAGCAGCAGTCACGTCCTGCTCGGTTGCGCCGCTGGAAGGACGCGATTCAGGGCCCTTCCGCACGAAGTTCGACTCAGTCGAAGCCCGTTCCTCGGCAATCCTTTCGAGCCACGATTCTTTCCAGAAGATCAGACATCGCGCCTGACAGCCATCATGAGCGTTTCCATCGCAACGGGCTCCTTCCAAATGGACTGTACGCAACATCCGGCGCCCGTCCAGGCCATTGGGCGGATCGCAGGTCTTGTGCGCTCGTTTGAAGACCCGGAACTCCCTGCCACAGAACGCAAACATCTCAGGCATGAAAGGAAGTCCTTCCAATTGTCCGTTGTTGTCCAGAGTCGCCAGAATCTCCTCTTTGCTCCGAACCCGAACCCATTCCCCCGCGCGTAAGTCTGCACTGTTTATCATCTTGATCTTTCCGGTGCGTTGCAGCTGGTCACTTCACTGGTCGCGAGTTCAGCTAAGTCCTTCAAGCGCCGCTCGCGATCCACCATACCCGCTGACGGTTCCAAGCCGGCGATTCGGTAGAGCTCCTTCCATCGGTATACCCAGTCGTGACGGAGCAAGGCCTCGGCTGCGTTTTGAGCGCTGATTGCTGAGACTCGCTCCGGCTCGGAATCGAGACGAGCCAGAACCTCTAAGGTGTCGGACCCATCGGGCCGGATAGGGACAACCACATCGGACCAGGGAAACATAGTGTTGAACGCTTCGTCGTTGGGTGCTTGCCCAATCATCACTGCGCCCGCAGCCGCTCCTTCATAATATCGATAACCAATCGAACTCTGATCATGGGTTTCCTCGGGAGCATCCATCTTAGGAGGCGCCACCATAAAACATCGGCTGCGCTTCGCCACATTTGCGAGCATTTCGCGGTGCTGCCGATGGTCATAGGGCTCTGCGTAGGCGGCTGGGAAGGTGTCATAAACGTAGAAGATATCTTTCTGTGCGGCTGCCTTTAGCAGGGTCTGGTGGATGCCATCCCACCTCCGGCCGAAGCTGTACACGTCAACCACCCGCGCTGGTGGCTTGGGATACGGGCTAAAGCGAAGACAATCGACTGCGCCCGGCAGCCAGCGGCAAGGCCGACCTATGGCACTCGATAACGGTTCGACGCTCCCTGCCATCCCGACGAACACGTGATCAAACCGCCGGAGCGAGTGCAGCCAGTACTTATATAGCGGTATTTCCGTCGCCCACATCTCATCAATCCAGCAGACACTTGTCTTGCAGTGGTCTTCCCATCCCTCGATGGCATTCAAGTACAGAAGATCCCAGTAGTTCTGGCATACGACCACGCACAGATCGTATTCACCGGTCAGGCGCACCGGGCGAAGCCCCGGATTCACGTAGATGAGTCTCCGAGAAATGTCTCGATATAAAAGTCTCCTCTGCCATTTCTCTCGAAGCCGGAACCCTGGCCCCGGTTCCAAGGCGATAAGGTCGACCGCATCATTTTCGACGAGGACGTCCTGAGCTTCGTAAAAGCCACATTGGAAGGCTTTTTTGGTGAACCCTCTAGCCGTCGGCATACAGATTCGCGGCCTTGGTGGTAACTTGGTCACTGCCATGCCCCCTCGCCCGGCACCGTTATTCCTGGAAGCTTACAAAACCTCATCTACCTATCATCTTGAGACGGTTGCCAGTTTCGCAGCCTTCCGAGCAGCATTGATCTGCTCGGACGTCTTACGCCATATGATCGTTCCGACCGCCCCGCATACAAGGCAAAATGTGGATACAGCGATCCTGGCAGTTAAGAGTTGCCCGGAAATTGCCGTGTAGAGTGCAAGCCCGATACCGAATCCCAACAGCTTTTGCCATTGGTAGCTATCGTAGCGCTTGGCCATCGTTCGTCGCTGCGCCCACACCCCCTGCGCACTCTTCGAAAAGGGGACCAACTTGCGCACGACAACAGGTACCACTCGAAGTGCCAAGAAGACGGCCAGGAGGACCGGGACCAACAGCCAGTCGGAATCTGCAATACCACTCATCACGAAACGCGACTCGATCAAAAGTGTGGCTAGGCCTATCAGCACCCGATAAAGCATGTCCCACGGACGAGTGTCAAAGCCTACTAGCAATCTCTCAACAGATTTCATGTTTTCGGAATGAGTGGTTTGCTGCAATGTTAACGGCCCCTCTTGCTGAACGCCTTCTCGTAAGCCGCCAGCAGGTTCTCAACCGAGTACTCCCACGCCAGCTCCGTCTTTACCCTTTTGTGACCAAGTTCGCCCATTCGCCGTCTCTCCTCGGGATGCTCCAGAAGCCACAAGATCTTGTCGGCGAAATCCTCGACTTGATTGCCATTATCGCTATAAAGAGAAGCCTCCTGGGCGCTGAATCGTCCTTCCTTGAGATTGAATTGAACGATCGGCTTGCCCAACGCCATGTACTCCATGATCTTGATCATGGTGGAAATGTTATTCATCTCACACGGCTTGTCGGGATTGACGCAGACGTCGGCCGTGCAAAGGACGTCCAGCAGTTGCTGCTCGGGAACTCTGCCCGTGAAGTTGACGGTGTCTTGAAGGTCCTTATCCTCTACCATCTGTCGCAGCCCGCCCAGACCAGTACCTCCGCCCACACACGTGAAATGAACATCGCGGCGACCCTGGTTCTTCAGGTGCAGAGCTACATCGAGCAGAATATCCAATCCTTCCTGGGTACTCATGGTGCCCACATACCCCACGAGGAAAGGCTTACCGTATTTCAGATCCGCCTTCGGCGGGACAGCTTTAAATGTCTCGAGATCGGGCCCGTTGCGAACGACAAATACATCCTCGGGGGCCAAACCGCCCCTTTCGATAGCCAGTTGCCTGTAACTGTTGTTGGTGGCCATCACTACATCGCTGAAGCGATAGGTCAGCTTCTCCAGCAGTACCTGTACTCTGTATAGGAGCCCTTGCTTCTCGTATTTCGAGAGGTACAGCTCCGGATTCGCATCGTGATGATCGAATATGTACTTCACGCTAATGAGTTTGAATGGGAGGGCGACCAAGAAAATGTCGTCGGGAGGATTGCAGCCCTGAATGATGTGAAATCCGCGTCGCAAAAAGATCCACCAGGAGAAAAGGAACTCCCAAAACAGTGCGCAACTGAACTCCGACACGTAACCCAGAGGGCTGCTCCCCTCCTTGGGCGCAGGATGGCGGTAGATATGGATACCCTCAAGGCACTCGTAACCTTTTTCGTAGCCTTTACCCTTTGGACACAGAACCGTTACTTCGTATTCGTTGGCGTGCAGTGAGCAGGCTTCCTTCCACACCCTGGAATCGAAGGGAACGGGAAGGTTCTCGACAATAATGAGTACTTTTCTCTTCACGCTTGCGATCTCGTTACCGACAGCAGTTGGTACAATCCCGCGAGGGCGCACATCATCGTTGCCTGCCCCCAGTGCAGCGTGGGAGTCTTATTGACCAGCCACGGCGAATACCGGCGGTAGTAGAAATAGCCGGATTGATCCTGCATATTCTCGATGGTCCACTGCGCAACCTTCAACGCCAGAGCAAGGCTTTCCGGGTCGCGGTCCGAAAAGAACACTAAAGTGTCGATCGCCTGGGAACTACACTGGATGTCGATTGGAAGAGTCTTGTAATCGTAGTATCTGGGCGTTCCATCGGACAAGAAGAAGGTCTTCTTCCAGTAGTCGTATCCACTTTTCATATTTTCGTCAAAGCGATGATCACCGGTAGTGCCGCTGTAATGCTTGAAACAGTCCAGCACGTACGCCGTGTGAAAGTTGTCAACCCAATGTAAGTTCTCTTTTTCGCCGTAATACCACGATGCATCTGGACGCTGGTGTTGCGCTGTGTATTGCATCGCTGCTTGGGCCAGCACTCGATACGATTCGTTACCCGTGTGTGCATATGTGCGGGCAAGAAGGCTGCCGCCCAGCGTGTTCGCGTTGTGAACCTGGCTGTTCTGGCCTGGAATGTAGCTAATGCAAGTTCCGGTGCCGTCAGGATACGTGTTCAGATCACGCAGGATATGCTCGCAAGCGCTGATGGCGATTTGCAGGTAGCGCTCTCTCTGAAAGTAATCGTACCCATCCAGAAATGCATGTCCGATCAGCGACGTCCATACAATGGTCGGCACACCCTTCGGCAAATAAAAGCTGCGCGACTGATAGTCGAAATGATTGCCCCAGCACGCTCCAGAGTACCCTTCAGACTGGTTGTCAATCAGCCATCGCAGGGCGAACTCCGCCTTGTCTGCCCAGACGTTGTCGCTCGTCGCCTTGTGAAGACGGAGGAAGCCTCGCGCCAGGAAACCCATCCCCTTGGTTGAATGTCCCTTGGCAACTCCCAAGAGTGGACGCAGATTAATCGGGAACCTTCGCACTCCCTGCTGGAGCACGGTGCGCAGAAACTTGTTTTCGAAGGTGAATGGACGAACAAACCGCGCGTTGAGCCCGTCAAACGTGTCGTAGCCGCGATAGTCGTTCTTTTCCAACCATCCGGAGAGACGCGAAATGGAGTCATATATCTGGGACTTCACTGCACTATTCCTCTCCCGAGTCTCAAGCCGTTCACCAACAGATGCCGTCATACTTGCCATTCCCGCTCCTCTGATCACTGATGCGCACGAAATCCACCAGTCGCTGATCCACTCGAAGCCGGCTGGGTACATCCTTGAAGTCTGGATCCTTCGTGCCGATTACCACTGTTTCTGCATGCTCCAGGACCGCCTCAACATCCTTCACCATGAGCCTGGAAATATGCGGAATCCGGTTAAGGATGAAATCCCGATTTGCCCCGACCAGACTGGCAACGTTCACGTTCTTGTCATAAATTCGCAGGTCGTATCCCTTGCCCAAGAGGTGCTCGATAACCTCTATGAGGGGGCTTTCGCGCAGATCGTCAGTCCCTGCCTTGAAGCTGAACCCGAGAATTCCTACTCGCTTGTGGCCCTTCTCCATGATGAGCTGCAGTCCGCGGCTCACCTGCATTTCGTTGCTGGGCAGGATCGACCTCAGAATCGGCAACTCCAAATCGTGCATTTTGGCCTGATAAGAGAGGGCCCGTAGATCCTTGGGCAAACAAGAACCACCAAACGCAAATCCGGGCTGAAGATATGCAGCTGAGATGTTGAGTTTCCTGTCCTGACAGAAGATTCTCATCACCTCGTGCGAGTCCACCGTGAATGACTTACACAAGTTGCCAATCTCATTGGCGAAGCCAATCTTCAATGCATGCCAACTGTTGTCGACGTACTTGACCATCTCGGCCGTTTCCAGATCCGTCCGGATCAGCGGGGCCTGCAGCTTCTGATAGAGCGAAACCAGGACTTCACCGCTGGCTTGGTCTAATTCGCCGATCACCGTTTTGGGAGGTTCATTGAAGTCCTTGACCGCCGACCCTTCTCGCAGAAATTCAGGGTTGTGGCACAGCCCGAAATCAAATCCAGCTTTCTTTCCGGAAAACTCCTCAAGAACGGGCGAGACGATCTTGCGCATCGTTCCAGGCAAGATCGTGCTTCTGATGACGACGGTATGGCGCGCGGGTTTGTTCTTCAATGCCGCGCCCACCTGTTCGCAAATCCTGCGGATGTAACGAAAGTCGAGATTACCATTCGTCAGGCTGGGGGTTCCGACACAAACGAATGACAACTCTGTGTCCATTACAGCTTGGGCAGGGTCGCAAGTAGCCCGCAGGCGGCCGGATCTCACATTCGAGGCAATGATTTCGCCAATGTCCGTCTCAACTATGGGTGAGGAGCCTGTGTTAATCAGTTCGACCTTCGTCTGAACCGGATCAACACCCAGGACTTCATGTCCATCATCGGCTAGACAGGCGGCAGAGACAGTCCCGACATACCCTAAACCAAACACACTGATGCGCAACTTATATCTCCTTCTGTCCCAAATCCCGGTTCTTACCGCTATGCCTGCTTGTGCCGCCGGATTTCATTTTCTCTGTAATAGCAGGGCCCAATCGTTGTTGTCGGGGGACGGTGGCGAGGTCCACAGTCCTCCCGTAGCGTCTGGTAATGACATCCGGTCGCCCGTGGAGGGATTGAACCAGGCGACCCCGTAACGCCCCGACTTGAGCTCAACTCGCGTTCTGCCTCCACGTGGTAGGTATACCGCATAGATCTCGCCTGGCTTCGCCAGGCAGTAGTTGCCTCGACTGACCAACTCGTCCTGAGGATCTGTTTCCCACCAATGGAAACTTGTGAAGAAGTCCACCATGTGCGCATAGCCCTTCAGCATTGTCATGGTGTCATCGCCGCGACCATTCATCCAGCCCCCACCCGTATCTGGCAGAATGTTGGTACCTCGACGAGCACTTTCGCCCGTCGTTTGGTAGCCTCCCGCCATCACAATGTCCCACGCCGTGCGCCTCAATGTGTCTGCAGATTCCGATCCGAGTCGCTCCGCCCATAACGGATAATGATCCTCGTAACCGTATTCTTCGTTTGTCTGTGGGATTATTCGAAAAAGAAGTTTTTGTCGCAATCGCTCCTTGAGCATGACGGTGTGTTGATTGCGCGACCACTCCTGAAACGATGTGAATCCGAACCAGTCGGCCCGCCGATCCTGGTGTGCGTTGCGCACAGGATGACTGGTCGCCAGGTGATGATATGGATCCCACTGTTCGACCAGGATGCCGGTTGCGTGCGCCCATGCATCATCTCTATACGAGTCGAGGTCGTCACCTAAGTCCCATGTAATATTGGGAAACGCGGAGAAACGTGCTACAGCGTAGCGAAAGAAACAACGCTCATCGGCGCTGCCTGCCTCTGGATGAGACCGGCTGTCATTCATATCGAACACGATTGAAAACACCATGTCGTGTTCCCGGGCAAAACGCAGGGCACGATCGAATTTCTGCCAGTAAGCAACGTCGAAGCGCGTGTAGTCAAAGCCGGGGTGGTACGTATCCGACGCATCTTTTGTCGGCCAGGGCGTGACGTTTACGGTCCAGTTCGCACCGTTCATAACGGCTTCTCCGTAAAATACGTTGGTCCGCCCTGCAATGGTGACTCGCATGCGATTGACCTTCAAAACCTGAAGGCGCTCAATGCTGGAGCGAATGATGTTTTCATCTTTCCAGCCCATCAGCCAATATGCGGTCGTCCCGTTGAAAAAATAGTGTTCGCCGGTACCCTCCCAAAGAAAATGCCAACGGTGTTCTGGATCGACGCGAAGCACCCCTCGACGATGCCCGTCATTTGCATGAAAGCTGCCTGTCGAGACCGCGTGACCCTGACCGTCCCGATATTCAACGGAATAACGGTAGTCTCCAGGCGTCGGCGGCATAAACCGAATTCGAAAGACAGTCCCCTTCTCTGAGTCGCAAAAGCCTTCGACGTTCCACCGTTTCCGACCATCTGACGACTCGAACCAGCCATTGAGAGTCGCATCCGTAAAAGGGTTCTGCACGCCCGGTTGCGCCACATTAGCGGTAACTTCGACATAGTCGTAGGCGTCAATCGCTGGAGCCGATTGTCCGAAAGACACCGGCAGAGACTCTGTTTCAATGGGGACACTTGGCTGCGACTGCTGGCGACAGCCGCTAAGGACAAGGGCGAGAAACCCGACAATCGGCAACAACGCCTTCAATTTACCGAAAGTTTTCATCCTGTGAGTAGTAGATATCAACTCGGGTGTTTTTCTACGATGATACGAGAATCGCTTCCCTCCTGATAGCGAAGTCTTCTTCTTCCTACCGTGAAGCAAACTCCGATAGCAGGCTTTCTGTTCGAACCCACAAAGCAAAGTGCCAGACACATGTCAAAGAGAATGGTGCAATCGGGGGACATACGCACATGAGGAAGTAAGGTACGAAGAGTAAGAACGCTCTAATAACGCGATCCTTCTAGGGGCCGGTGGGCAGGCCTCATCCCTCAAAGAAACGACGCGAGTGAAGGTCGACCTTTCGAAGAACTCTTTTACCCCCCGGGTGTCGCGCAAATCACATTGAACAGGCGTACGCTCGCTAATTGCGTGGGATGACGGTTGTCGGGGCGCACAATACGCGACGCACACACTCCCGCCTTGATCTGGAGAAAACCTACCAATTGAGTTCTGATGAATCCGGTTTGCGCCACTCATCAGTGCTGAGCAACTTTTCCCGGTTCTCACTCAGCTCCAGAGCGTAGCAACCTGTCATCGGCAGACAATCCTAGTTCTTCCTCGCTGACTCGGCTTGCGGCCCATCACTGGATCGAGGCCGAAAGGCCTGTCGGGGGCAACGGACCATTATTCGAGGATGGATCGTTCGCATAGCACGCATTGGCATCAAAACTCAACACACTTCCGCTCCCATCAGGAAGACCGTTCATCACATTCAGATAGCAAACCTGCGCCGGAACCGCACTCGCATGTGCAGCCCACGCACTCGTCAGTGTTCCTCCAGTACACTGCGACGAAGATGTGCCCTGATACCCCGCATAGGTTCCACTGCACGTCCCAAGGTTCCCCGAAGATACATCCGGCCCGATTGGAGGAAATTTCGGGCACGTCCCAAGGGTCGGGTTCTTCCAAAATCCAATCCCGGTTCCGCAAGAAGATGCAGTTGTCGCTGCGAGATAAAGAGAGTTGGGCAGCGTGTGCGCCAAGGTATTGAAATAGGATAAGGTAAAGTTATTGTTGACGTAGGTCACCGCAGCGGGAGAGGCTTCGGTCGAGTCCCACTTGACGCCCGACGTTACGACATCATAATTCCCCCATCGCATCAAGGTCGAAACCGTGAGTGGATCGCAGAGAGGGGCGCTTGTCGGAGTTCCTGCGCCACAGATTGTTGACCCGTTGTGCCCCAGCCCTAGATCGTAGATGCTCGCATCTTCGTTGCCGCCATCGTAAGTCGAACTCGTAAGAGCAACGGTCTGGTAGCGCGTATGGAATCCTGGCTGCCCAAGAATATTCCCTACTACATTCATCGCCCGAACGTAACTGCGGTGGATGATTGGCGTTGATCCGCCAGTCACTCCGCTTTTCCAGCCGATAATCATATTGCGGAAATAGGTCTGCTGTGCAGTCGAACCCCATGCATCGTCGGAAATGATTCCGCCAAAGTTGTTCCCTTCCCAGAGATTGAACTGGTTTCCCGCGCTGTGAGAAGAAAACGCCGGACCTACGAATCCCGCCGCAAAAGCCTTCATTGCAATGGCGAAGTTGTAGTCTATGACCCACCCCGTCCCGTTGTTGATGATGATGGGGAGAGAGGTCTGCTGCATGATATTGTTTTCGGCTAAGCCGCCCGAGGTAAGTTGCGATTCGATGTTGTAGCTTACGGGAGAGGCGCTTTGAGAGCCGTAGAAGTAACTGTCCCGGATGACGGGAAATCCACTCTGCATAGTTACGACGCTGCCCCGAGCTCCGTTCAGCAAGGTGACGTTCTTCAGCCAGCATTGATAGCAGTCGTACAGGTTGACGGTGTACGTGTTGTCTGACGTGCCATCAACGGTAAGATTCTCCAGGCCGTCATTTTGAACCATCCCTGACCACCAGGCTCCGGGAGTGCGTCCGCTCTGGATGTTGGTGAAATACACGCCGGGACTGATTGTGACGGAGTATGATCCGCCTCCGAGCGAAGTGACGCTGGTGACGAGCGTCGTTTGCGTCTGGTTGCGGGTAGGGCGCCCGAAACTTCCGCCTGTGCCATCGTAGTTGCAACTGAATGGAGTCGTTTCGTTGCAGATGTACACGCCGCCGTTATCGGTCTGATCTACAACTTGATCCAGAATAATCAGATTGTTGTTGGGCGGCACACCCCCGCAACTGCTGAGGGTTATGGTAGTCGAACCCTGGGTTAAGCCTCCCGTCCAAGCGCACTGCTGCGACCCGATTCCATTCTGTACTTGGGAACTCCCGCTATAGACTGGACTGGCATCAATCATGCAGATGCCGCCCTCAAATCCTTCGCAGCTCGCCTGAGACGTGGAAATGAGCGTTGTCAGGGTCGGTCCGGCCCCGCGAATCACCTGCTTGCCGTGTGAGGGGTACGTAAATCCCGCAACGTAATACGTTCCTGCTGGAATGTTCACAACATTATGCGTGGCATCGCAGGAGTTGAGCGCCGTTGTTATGGCTGAGGCGTTTGCCGATGCCGCACCGCTGCTATTGGGCGTAAGCGTGGGCTGCGTAGAGCATTTCACCGTGTAGTTGGGAATCGAAAAGCCCACGGTTGCGCTATTCCAGTTAATCGCTCGAGAGGCATCGAGAAATGGCGACCATGACTGCCCATACGAAAGTGTGGAGAACGACAGCAAGATCAAGATAAGGGGGGGAAGATACGTATAGCCGCGTCTCATTTATCTCTACCTCCGACGATGTCTCTTTACGTCGTAAGGAGAGTTTAGCGGCACCATGACAGCGAGCGCCAGACACGGAAGGACTACAGCCAGTCCTAAAAACCAGGAATGCCTGTTCGTTGGGACATGTCCCCCCGGGTTGGCCCAGCCTGCAAAAGAGAGGGAGTGCGCCAGAAGACCTCGATCGAACTTTCACAGCAGTTTTCGATAATACGCGCGAGTTCTTGAGCATGAACCCACGACTGCAAGGACAACCCGCGGCTAACGTCGCTGGCGTAGTTGCATTCGCCATCTGGAGCTAGTGTCCTGAGAACTTCCAAGCATTCGAGTCCCTCTTGCCGGAATTCCGGCAGATTGATCTCATACGAAAGATAGGGAACCGGATGCCGCAGTCCCCTCAGAACTCTGAGTTCGTAACCCTCGACATCGATCTTGACGAAAAACGGAAGACCATATTCAGCACTCAAGTGGTCCAGAGTCGTCGTCTCAACGTTCTTCTTTTCTGCGAATTCCAGAACATCGAGGGTATGAGCAAAACGTCCCTTGTCTGCCTTGATCGTGTCGACCCACTTCTGGCTAAGCGTATTGAGAGCTGAACCGGGACCGTCGACCCACATTGTCTCGACACTGGTCTTTTCGCTTACGGCCTTGCCGACGATGGACACTGGCTTCCGAGATAGTCTGTACCTAATGAATTTTCCCCGCAAAATTTTCTGGTTGTGCTCGTCCGGTTCCACCGCCACCACCCTTGCGCCCATACTTAAGAAAGCAGCGGTCTTCTCGCCAACGTTCGCTCCGACATCGAAAATGACGTCCCCAGGCCGAAATCCGATGAGCAGATCGCGATAGAATTCAACCTGTTTCTTCTTGACTTCGATAAGCTGTGGATTCTTGACCTTCCAATAGAGATCCCGTACCCAGGAGTTCTTCAGCCGCGCATAAAAACTCGAGTTTTTCAAAGTCGAAGAAGCATTCGCTCTTAGTGATCGTACCCCATTCATGAGCCGTCACTCCTATACCAAAAGTTTCACGAAAGGTTCCGTCCCAACATCTTCGCGTACGCGTTACCGGTCAATTCTGCAACTGCATGCCACGAGTGGTTAAGGTTTGCATATTCCTTCAATTCCGGTCGCCGGACATTCAGATTCTTGTAGAGATTGCTTGCGAAGTACGTCTCGATGGCTTTCGCCAATTCTGCCGGTTCGCCTGGTTTGCACAAAAAGCCCGTGCTGCCTTCGACCACATCCTCTCGAAAAGAACCAACGTCAGTCGCAACCACCGGCAGGCCGAAACTATAAGCCAGAAAGAGTACCCCGCTTTGAAATATCTCCTTGTAGGGCAGGGCCAGCACATCCGCTGCCTTGAAATAGAGCTCCATTTCATTGTCGGGGACGAACTGCGTCTTCAAGATTACTCCCTCTTGACCAAAGCTCTCGCTCAGGATGCTTCGGAGTTGCTGCACATACTGCTCCGCCCCTTTCTTCGGTCCCCCCGCAAGGATCAATTTGTACTTGGCTCGTTTGTCGGTCAGGAGCAACTGATAGGCCTCGAGAAGGTATTCGATTCCCTTGTAGGGGACGATTCTACCGAAGAACAGGATTGCCTTTTCTTCCTCGTCAAGACCTAGCCGCCGCTTTGCCGCGTTTGGCGTGAGTTCCGTATCGGGAAAAGCGTTGTTAACTGGATACCTGATCACAGTGACTGCTTTCGTGGGCACGCCGAAGTCCTCGCAGAGCTCGCTTTTCATCTTTTGCGTATGGACAAAAATATGATCACAAAGCCGGTACTGAACCTTGAGTGTAGTACGATTCAGCCACGAGTCTTTCCCGTCTCGCCTCGCTTGATTCACATTGTGTGCGGTGAGTGCTACTCTTTTTCCCAAGACCTTGTAGTACAGCATCAGAATTGTTCGATCGAAATACTCAAATTTGTTATTCCACAAAATATGCAATATTGGTGGCCTCGAACGCGCCGTGTACCAGATGAGCTTCGCGTAATAGACGATCAACTTCCACAGTTTTTGTGCAATGTTCGCATCATCGCTGCGGCCAGTGCGGAAGTTCATGAAGCGTAGATTCGCGGTCACATGTAGCTCCGGGCTGTCAATTTCATCGCCGCCAATGATCTCAACGTGCACGCGGTGCGCAACTAACGCAGTGGCCAGCCCGAATGCATAATGCCTGTCCTGACACCCAGTCAGCAATGCCATGTCGATTACCGGCAGAGCAGCGGATGTGACCTCTTTCTGGACCTCGACTTCGTTGGCGGAGGGTTCCTCAACAACGCTGTTAGTTTGCAGCATCATTACGCCCAAGTTTCCGATCTCAGACATATTCCTCGAAGTGCAGCCTGAAAGGCGAACACTTATACCGGACTCCCTGCCTGAGGAACAGCATATTCGCACGAAGGGCGCTCTCCGGAAACTAACATCTTTGGTGGCACGAGGTTTGGCTTCGGTCCCTGCCTCATGGCCCAGAGCAGCACACGAGTCGTATCTTGCGCCTTGGCATCCCAGGTTAAATGTTGCCGTGCGTATACCATGCCTTGCTTCCGCAGGCGCTCAAGAAGGTTACGATCGTTCATGAGGTCCGACAGAAAGCTTTCGATCTGTGCCACGACATCTCCCTCATTTGTAAGACGCACTTTGTGTCCAATCTCCGGGTGAACGATGTCGCCGGGTCCGCCAAAGTCTGCGACAAGAGGCACTGCACCAACCGCAAGAGCCTCGAATACCACGCCTCCGCCAAATTCGCGGACAGAGGGAAACACGAGCACATCGGCAGCCCGCAGCCGCTCCATGGCTTCTGCGTGAGACAGCATGCCATAAAACGAGACATGGCTTTCAATCCCGAGAGACTTCGTGAGTTGCTCAAGCCGGTTCCGCTCTGGGCCGTCGCCAACGATGCTAAAATGAGCCAATCCATTTCGCAAGAAACTAGCAGCCCCACGCAATGCGAGATCGCAAGCCTTGTAAGGAACTAGATTACCGAGGAAGATCAATTCCATCGAGTCGGCTGGCAGAGGAGTTCGCGCAGCCCCAGAACACAGAGATGAGCTTACTGCATTCTCGGGGACAAAAAAGAGCTTTTCGCGATAGTGCGCAAATTCTGCGAAAGTCTTCGAGGATCCTGCGATTATCGCCGCTGCCCTCCGGTAGGTAGATCGAGCAAAGGGCAAGAACCGGTACAGGTTCCGTAAATTGTCGATCCTCGCTTTTTGGTTGTCAGCCTGGCTGAACCCCTTTGGCCAAGGCAACCCGCCATTAATCGGCCCGACTACGAAAGGTATGGAATTTCTACGCAGGAAAAATGAAAAGGCACTGGGCAATACCGTATTGATTGGGGAGAGTCGCAGAACGATGTCGAAATCGCCAGCCATAATGCGACTTCGCAATTGCCGCCATGCACGCCATTCAAAGGCGATTACAAAAGGATAACTAAAAGGGGTAACGGCTCGGTTGTGAAAGTTATTCTCGAAGATTCGGCGGATAGTCCACGCAAAAATCCGATCCAGCCAGGGATGGCTGATCGCCTCAATCCCATGAAATGGCGCGCCGGCACGGCGTACCGCAGGTTCGTTGCCCGAACGAGTCACCAAAGTGACAGTATGCAACCGGGCGAGGGCCTCAGCGTGCCGGCAACAAACCAGCGAAATACTGATGGACTCTGGGTTGGCATCAGGTGCCAGCACCAGGATCTTTAACCGCCTCATCTATACCCTCCTTCCAAAGGCGCAATACTCGAATTGCACTCTTGGTGTGGATGAAGGCTCACGCAACCATTCGAATCGTACACTCGGTGAAGGAATACGATTGGACCAGATTCGTTTCTGGTGGGATTGGTCTGGCTATGCATCGCAGGCCGATACTTCCTCGACTTCGCTTGTTGAAACAACCGGGCGGCGAAGCAGTCGCTCCGGCAGCAGTTCACGAAACAGGCCGATGGTCTCCCGGATGGGCCTCAGCCCTTGGTGGAGCACAACCACCGAGGCTACGTACAACGCAAAAAAGATCAAAGCAACAAAAATCATCCGCATCAGGGCGCCGCGCGTGCCCGGCAGGCCGGCAAAATAGGGCGCCGCCGCGACGATCAGCGCCGTGATCACGGCGGCTGTGACCGATGCCGCAAAGAATTTCCAGATCGTGTTAAAGAAAGGTCCGATGCCCAGCCCGATCGGCTTTCCCGCATACCAGAAACCGGGCAACATCAGCAGGAAGTAGGAGGCGGTCCATGCCAAGGCGATGCCGCGCGGTCCCCAGTGTAATCCCAGCAGGAATAGACCTGCGGTAAAGACAAACTCGATCAATGACCAGCGGAACCACCTATCCGGCCGCCCGATGGAGAGATGGATCCAGCCATGCGTGTAGTGCACCAACATGACCCCGATTCCGGGTCCAAACAAGACGAAGATCCGCCCCGCCTCCTCCCACCCTGGGCCTAAAAGAAACCGAATAATGTCCGAGCCTGCTAAGGCAAAGTACGCTCCGATCCCCATGCCCAACAGCGCCAATACCGATACCGCGCGCAGGAAATAGCGCTGGAACTGTTCGCGGTCCTGGTTGACGCGGCTGAGCGTGCTCACGACCACGGCATTCATCGGCGCCATCAACTGGTTCTGGGGCAGAACAAACAGATCGTAGGCTTTCTTGTAAAACCCAAGCGCCTGATCGCCAAAACGCCAGCCCACCAGGAGATTGTCCGTGTTGCGAGTGAAATACCAGAAGGCAAAATGCGAATAGACATTCAGTGCAAACTTGACTCCCTGGCCGGTGTCCGAAGCGCGACCTGGAGCTTTAGGCACCCACCGGCAAGCCAACCATGCGCCCACGGTGACGCTGACCGTCTGCGCCACACTGCCCCAAACCAATGCCCAATAGTGCCAGCCCGCCATGGCCAAAATGATCGCGACCACGAATTGCAGCACCTGCCCCATGAAGTTGATAGTGGCAGTCGTCCGGAAATGCATGGCGCGCTGCAACAGTCCGGTATGAATGTAGCCTGCGCAGGCTGTCACAATCGTCAACGACATCCCCTCTGTGACTCGAACCACTGCTGGGTTGTGGAATAGGTGCGCCAACAACGGTCCTGATCCGGCGAACCCGAGAGTCAGCAATGCGCCGATCCCCAGGTTGATCCAAAAGAAATTGCTTGCGAGAGATTCGGTGATCTCCTCGCGCTGCATGATCAATTCCGTGAATCCGTTCAGGCCGAAGCTGCGCAGCAGCAGGCTGAAGGTGGTGACCATGGTTACGATCCCAAAATCGGACGGAGTCAGCAGCCGGGCCAGTACGACCACCGTCCCGATTCCCACAAACAAGTTGCCGGCCGAACCGGTAACTGTCGCCAGAGCGCCACGAACTGCGGTCCGGCGCAGTCCCTGGCCTGCGGCCATGGCGTGAAACACACCGCCGTCTTGAAAAGGTTTCAATTATTCTCCCTTTGGCGATGTTGGTGGATGGCCCGCTGACTACTTGGCGAGGTTCTCAATGCCGGACTCAGGGATGCGATCTAGCTCGGAATTGAAGAGATTGTCTCGGCGCTGATCTCAGATCGAATTCAATCCTCGGCGGACGGCGGAAACGGGCTGCCTCGTCATAATGAGTTCATCGAAAAGGTCTGTCCTACTCACTGTACTATGACGCGAAGTACGAACCTTAGGCTTTTCACTCCCGAAGAGACCAAGGGTAACGCCACCGGCACTGACGATAGCTAAGAGCAAGAAGATCCACGACGGGGACATAAACCGGAAGCCTGCCTCCGTTATGCTATATACGGCTGCTACAGCTATATAGGCAAGGAACAAGCTCCCGAGTTCAGGGTCACGCTGAAAGGCCTTGTAGGCCTGCCCGTAGCCACAGGTCAAAATAAGAGCGATCAGGGATATCCCAATCCATCCCGAGTTCAGGTAAACCTCTATATAACCGTTGTGCGCTTCGTTCAGAACTTTTACCAAAGGGGGGTACCAGCCTGAGTCTAGGAGCGTTCTCTGAAATTTCTTCACGCCGGGGCTGATCCAAAAACTCTCGAATCCGGCGCCGACGATCGAATTGGGTACGGCGGGAATCACTGCCGCCCAGATTTCGGTGCGCCCGCTCATATCGGACTTCCTGCCCAGAGCATTTGCAACGTCCGCTTGGCCGCCTAAGAGGAATGCGCTCGCTGATATGAGGAGGATTGTTAAGCAGACCGCGTGCACTCGGGCTGGCCGCCTTCTGATCGCATGGAGGTTGGACGCGATCATCAGAAAACTTCCTAGGATAAAGCATGCTTTGCCGGTTGAGCAGTCTGCCATCCAGAATAGCATTACGCCAAATGTGAGTAGTATACCTTGAGCCACTAATCGTCGGTTTCGATTATGTTCGTCCTTGTGAACGAGAAGCGAGCGAACATTCCACAGCACGACGATCGAAACTACCAGAACGATGAGGCCGAGTGAGTTCTTGTTGGTTGTCACGCCAGTATTCATCAGCAACCCGTCGGATGTGTACCCTCGGCCGAGATTATCGAAATATTTTATAAAGAGCACCGAAGTTGGGAACAAGAGCATGCCGATGCGGGATACTAGACGTCTGATAGCGGCCACCGGCTGTGCGTCTGTAGCGATAACCAAGACCATCGCTACGTCGCCGATTGCTTTAATCCAGTGCTTGAACGTAATACCTGGATCATAAGACCAAGTAATACTGACGAGGCCAAACAGGAAGTAAATCAAGATTGGCCAGTTGGCGAGTAATAAGGCTCGCGTCCTACCTTTGCGGCGTATTACGACTACAATGGCGACGGTCAGCAAGACTCCGAAAACAGCGGCATCAAAAGGGCTGCCTTCAGTTTGCTCATACACGGTTGAGCTGACACCGAACCAGGAGGATAACGGCCTTGATCCAATAATCCCTATCCAAATGCCCGGCAGCCAGAGGGCTCTGGAAACGTGGACCGTTTTTTCTCGGTCGAGGTACAACAGCCCGGCTATTACACACGCACAGATTAGACTGGCAACTGAAGGATTCATTTAGCTAGGTCACTCGCCGCTAACGCTGGGCCGCACAGTCAGCGGGCGTCCAAGAAAGTCCGGTGAAGCAGTTCCATCGTGAGAAGTCGGTGAATCGCAGTTGTGTAGTTGCGATTGCCTTTGAGGTGGTTTTCGACAATCGACTCCATGGCTTCTTTCTGTATGTAGGGGCGCGATAGAGACAAGGGGTCAAGTAGTATCTGGCGGACGTAGTTTGATAGCTGATCGCGATACCAAACGCGGAAATGCAGAAACTTGTGACGGCCCAGAAACAAACGCTGGAGGCGGAACGCGGAAAAGAAATTATCAATGCGTGCCACCGGCTGGGGCATCCCGTAATCGTAGGCATACTCGGCTTTGAATGTGAACTCCTGAAACATGTGCATAAGCGCTGAGCTGATGCCCCCGCCATTGCCGCCCACCCCCCGGTCAGAGCGGACACGTCCCAAGGCAGGACTTCCGTCCATGATTAGGCGTAGACGGACATCCTCTTCTGAACTTGATTTCGGGGCTCGGTAGACGGTCCGCACGAAGTCGTTATCCAAGAAAGGCGAATGGACCGTAAGCTGGCTCTGCTCCAGCGCGAGGACCCCGTGGTGGTACCACGGAGACTGACGGAATGCCGCGAAAGTGACGGGATGTTGACGTCGGATGGAAGCGTACGTAGACGCCGCCTCGCGAACATGTGGCAGAAAATCTGGGGAGAGTAATCCAGCCGGCGGCTCCACGGGTTTGAACATGACAGCATGCCGGACGATCTCACTGCCATAGGTCCCAACGATCTTTGCTGGCGCGATTTCCCTCGCCTTTTGGCTGAGATAGAGATCGGCTCTACTCACGTCGACGGTTCCCTCAGTAATAAAGACGGTGCGCTGCGCATATTCCGGAAAGCCGGTCAGAAACTCCTTACCGACTTGAATCACTTCGTGGCTCTGCTGGCAAATGCCCGCGATTTTACGTCCAACCAAAACGTCCTGAGATTCACGGAATGGGCCACCAAAAGTGTAACTGGGCAGCGATCCCTGAGCAGGTGGATGAGAAGCAAGAATGACGCGCGTATCAAGGCCGCCGGTCATGGCAACTCCCATCCTCTGTCTACCGGCAAAGTACCTGGGGAGGTTTGTGATCAGCGTCGAGCGGAGTTCCTCGTAGTACGCCTCAGGCGTAAGCGGAACTTGCTCCTCCCACTCCCGCGGCTCGAAGTAGTGGCTCTTGCTTACAAGTTCTGTGTTCTTGAACTTCCATACCGAGGCGGCGGGCAGAACCTTAATTTCTTTGAAAATCGTGCGATCTTCTAAAACGCAACTAAATGACGCGAACTCACCTAGAGATCGATAGTCGATCTCACAGAGTTCAGATCGTGCTGCCAAAATGGCCTTTGCCTCAGCCCCAAAATAGAAACCATCCTTTGCCTGGTGGTAGCAGAGCCGGTGCATACCATAGCGATCATTGAAGAGCGTGACCTCACCAAGCTCGCGGTCTGCAATTAGACCGTGAAAAAGGCCGTTGAGATCGTGAACGAAACTGCGATTTCGCTCATATTCCCGAAACAAATACGCGCATTCGACAGAGCCATCAACGGATTCCTGACCGCGAACTCTGATTCGATCATCAGAATATTCCTCGCCGGAAAAGATCAGGCAAAGATCTCGTTTGTCGTTGTAGATCGACATTCCTTCGCAAAAGGAGCCCTTCAGCGCAGTCCATCCAACATAAACTCCTAGCGATTCGTCTATCCACGTCCCGGAACTATAGAAATCCTCGTGACAGATCGCATTCAGCATCTTTTTCAGGCGAAGTTCGGCCTCTGGGCGAGACATTCGTGTGATCAGACCGACTAATCCTGGCATATTATGCGTGCTCCGACGCGCCCCGAAGTTTACGGTTAAACCATTCTTTGCGGAAATTACGAAGACGATTAGCCCACGATTCGGGAATCCGGTCTACTAGCCTGTGATGGAGTCCATGGCGTAGAGCAAACCTTCCCAACTCGGTCAATGGAATGTAGTAGCGTGGCAGGTCGACGCGCTGGAAACCATTAACTTCCTTAAAGTGGCTGAGGCTGTCTTCTTTCTTTTTCCCGTATGCAAAATGCTCGTAAACGAGAAAGGGAACTTTCCGTGCCGCACAATTCTTGACCGCTTGTGCAATGAGTCCATTAGTTGGTGCCTTGTCTTTGTGCTGAACCATCGACAAGATATGGACCAAGCAAGACTGTGTATTACTCTCGTCAGTCGTTAACTTGATAAAGCCAATCATCTTCCCTTCGAGAAACGCACCGATATACACACTCCGTTCGAGAAATGTTCCTGCGTAAACTCGGGCTTGCTCCAGAGTCATTCCGTAATGCGGAAAGCGCTTCCCCTGCCGAGAGGGTGTTTCGTTGTAGATCCCACATATTCCTTCAATCAGTTCTTCTCCGTAGGTAACCTCTCGGAAAATTACACCCTTTTTCTCGGCTTGGCGTGCGCGATTGCGTGGATATGAACGCAACTGGTTATTCCACCAGTTCTCAAATGTCGATACGGGTAACACCGCGAGGTTGTCTAGCTCCATGGGATACTGGTACCTCGGAGCCGTTTCCGGAAGCTTTTGAAGGAAAGTAAAAAGATCGACCCTTGTTCTGGAGGCCCGCAGTTCGCGGACCAGCAGTTCCGGATCGTCAGGAAACGTATATTTTTCTCCTTCAATGCGGGCCGTTCTCAGCAGCCGTCCCTCAACCTTGATGTTTCTGTCGCAGACTTTCACAAATTGGCTCATGAGGATCTCATCTACTCCTTAAAACATTGGGCTGCCGGCCGCCGTTTGCCGAAATGTTATGGCCGAGAAGTCTGGTGCAATTGGGAAACCGCGCAGTAGTTTGGTCATCTCGTGAGAAGTCAAGAATTGAAACTCATCCTCGTTGACCGGGTGCGTCTCTAGCTCGACGAACGCTTGCCGTGCGCAAGAACAAATTCGTTGCAGCCGATCGGTTTCGATCGGTTCAATTGAGAACAGGAAATCAACGAGCTGGTGCCGCCGCTGCAGCCGCGAGTCCACAAACCTTCGATACCGACGATTGATCCAGCTCTTCTCCCCAGGTGCGAACGAGAAGCTTCTCCGGAGCAGCGTTCCAGAGGGCAGCAGCCTTCCGGTCAAGACGTTCTCCGAGAGGTGCATGTGGTGATGCCCGTCGATTCGCTTGGGCGCTTCTCCGTAAATCCTGGTGAACTCTTCTAGTTGCGCCTTCGCAACGTATTCGAACGAACTGGCTAGTCCCGGATGATAGACGGTCTGGAAAAGCCGATGACGCCGCAAAAACCGGGACACTCGCCCATGATGTTCCTGCATCCTAGCCGAGACATTCCGCGCTGAGAACGCCTCGGTCAGGTTCAGGTGCAGTCCAATATCAATTTTCCACTCTCTCGCTAGACTAGCCGCGCGCTCGGAATCCTCCATTAACACCATTCCACTTGCCGAAGAAATTACCCGTCGAGTTGCGCACTCCAGAATGCGATCAGTCGTCTCGCGATCACGGCCCCAATCGTCAGCGTTGATGATGAGTGCGCCCGTGTGACGTGAAACTCCGTTGGGAGCGAATGACTCGCCCTGCGGGATCTCGCCCATCAAAGGTTTAAGCGGAGCTTTCGTGGAAATTGCCACGGTGCCTATTTCGCCATCTCTGAGCTTGCGTCCGCAGACTCCGGCAAACGCTTCGGTGGAAATGGACCACGACGCCCAAGAAGCCTCCTGAGCCGCTGCATCTGTTCCCGGCGATGAAATGCAACCAGCTCTTGCGACACCGGCCGCTCGGCGCGCCTGAGCAAGGCCCAGAAGTAGCCTGCCGCTAGCGCGAGACCCCCCACCGCCACCGGCGACGCCTTCATCTGATAGATCGTCCGAAATACCTCCCACAGAGGATGGTTCCCGACCGTGTAGTCCTTCACTCCCAGTTTGAACTTCGACATCAGGACGCTGCGTTGAGCCGTGCCCATCTCGCGGTGATGCTCGCAGAACTTCTCGGTAAACGTCCGCGTATTCCACCCTTTCATTCGCGCCGAGATCACGGCGATATGGTCAATCGATCCGCCCTTTACCGGCATGTACCCGCCGACCGCTTCGAAACATTCGCGACGAAATACCTGACACGCTCCTGAGACGTGCTCAATGCTGACAAAGCGATAGTCGTAAATGTGGCCAGAGGCTTCCTGAAACGGGGTTCCGACTAGGCCCAACGTCGGATCACCTGCCAATTTCCCGAGCAGAAACGAAAAATAGTCGGTGCCAAAGGAAATATCGGCGTCAAGACTAACGATGACTTCATATGGGAGGTCCCGTACACAGGCATATCCAGCGTTGAACGCATGAACTTTGCCCGCAAAATGCCGCTCCTTACGCTCCGGCATCCTCAATAGCTGGATCCATGGATAGATCTTCGCGTACCCATTGACGATATCGTCTGTACCATCCGTAGAGCCGTCGCTAACGATGACCCACTTCAGCGGCCTAACCGTCTGAGCCACGACAGATCTCAAGGTTCGATCGATGAACTGCGCCTCATTGCGCGCGGGTGTTATCAGAACGTATGTAGGAAGAGATTCCATGGTGCAAAGCTCACGATCTGCGATGGGAAGGGAACAACTATCGGCCAGTGCCGGGCACCTGTTCCCCGCAGGAGAGTATCGCGCTGGAGCGCCCGCCGATCTGCTAGCGGGAAAGGATTGGAGCCTTCAAGAACCGCAGACTTTCTTCGACCACCCGAGACTGTTGCTGCAGCTTTAGTTGCGGAAACATCGGCAAGGATAGGATCTGGGCTGCCACTTTTTCGCAGACTGGAAAACCCCCAAGTCTGTATCCCAAGCACTGATATGCCTTCTGCAGGTGCAGAGGAATGGGATAATGTATTCCAGTACCAATACCCGCACTCTTCAAATGGGCCATCATGCCCTCGCGGCCCTCGGTGCGGATCACGTAAAGATGGTAAACCGCGCGCGAACACGAAGGTCCGTATGGTAGCGTGATGGCGCCCTCGGAATTTGCGAGCAGTCGATTGTATGTCTCTGCGCGCTCACGCCGCTGCGCATTCCATTTCGACAGATAGCGCAATTTGACGCTTAAGATGCCGCATTGAATGGAATCCAATCGGCCGTTGTAGCCTTCTACGTCGTGGTAATACTTTTTCGCTTGCCCATGATCGCGAAGCATTCTGCTCTTCTGAGCGACGGCTGCGTCATTCGTAGTGACGGCACCACCTTCGCCGCATGCTCCCAGATTTTTCCCTGGGTAGAAGCTGAATGCGGCGGCCCGTCCCATCGATCCGGCCTTCATCCAGCGGTTGTGCCTCTTTGAGAAGTACTCGGCACCGTGGGCTTGGCAGGCGTCTTCGATCACAACCAGACGGTAGCGCTCGGCCAACTCGAGGATCGCATCCATGTCGGCCATTTGCCCGTAGAGATGAACTGGGACGACGGCTGTGACTGGGCGACCGCTGCGTCGGCTCATCAGCCTGCCTGCGTCGTCGACCGTGCACTGCTCTTCCAGATATTGTCCGAGCTTTGCGGGATCTATGTTGTAGGTCCGCTCGTCGATGTCAACGAATTCCGGCAATGCGCCAGCTTGCGAGATTGCCTCAGTGGTGGCTATGAATGTGTGCGGAACGGTGACCACTACGTCGCCGGGCTTCACTCCGCTGGCCATGAGCGCGAAGCGTAGAGCGTCCGTGCCACTGCTGACCGCAACCGAATGGCTCACTTCACAGAAACTCGCAAATGCCGTCTCAAACTCTTCGACCATCGGACCGCCGATGAAACCGGCGCTACGCAAGGCTTTACGAAACACTTCCGTCAATTCCTGCTCAACTTCAAGATGCAGGCTAACTAGATCGAGAAACGGAATGGTATTAGAGCCGCTAGTAGAACTGCTCACTTTAAGACCTCCATAAAGCTTCGTCGACGTGGCGCAGAACTTTGGCCGGATTTCCAGCCACGATACAGTTTGGGGGAACATCTTTAGTGACCACGCTGCCGGCGCCCACAATTGCATTTTCCCCAATGGTCATGTTCGAGAGAATCGTCGCGCCGGAGCCAATGGATGCACCCTTCTTGATAACCGTTGGTTCGACCTTCCAGTCGGCTTCGGTTTGAAGCCTCCCGTCGGACGTCGCTCGCGGATAGCTGTCGTTGATGAACGTCACTCCATGGCCGATGAAGACGTTGTCCTCGATGACGACGCCTTCACAGATAAAACTGTGACTGGAGATCTTGCACCGTTTGCCAACGCTGGCATTCTTCTGAATTTCAACGAACGCCCCGATTTTTGTTTCGTCACCGATCTCGCATCCGTAGAGATTGATGAACTTGGAAAGCTTTACGTCTTTGCCCAACTTCACGTTGGAGCCAATGGCTACATGTTCATTCATAGGGTTGTTCTTGATTTTTCGGAGTCAACGGGGAATGCCGCTTGGGCATCGTCGGACGGACGGAGGCGAAACCTGAAAAGGACCGAGCAGGCTGCGGAAAAAGGATGATGTGACTTAGAATGTCTTCTGATTTTCGCGATTTTGTGACTTAGAGAAGAGCTTGGTCCCTTCCGCTGGTGGCCAGAATATTTTCTGCGGGCCCAGTGGGCGTACTTCGATGTGCCTTACGCCCTTTGCATCGCCAGATTCCGTATGCGTACTTAGGTTGTAGGCAGCGGCCGCGAAGGTGAAGATCCATCCCACCTTGAAGATTCCACGATGCCGAACCTTCCGCAACAGCGCGATCGTCTTCAGCCATCCGAAGCACTCTTCAATGCGCTTCCTCTTCCTTTGACTGATGGCATATCCGGCGTGCTGCGTCGTGCGAGCATCAATCGCACTCCCGGACCGATCCAGATTCTGCGCCACGTGCGGAGTGACCTTTATGTTTCGACACTCGGCCACGAAGTCCGCCGTGTCGTACGCCTTGTCGCCTCCCACGGTTACCTGTTTCGTGCCCGGAATCTGTTCCAGCATCACCAGCGCGGCATCGCGTTCGGCCGTTCCGTTGGCCTCGAACACCTCGGTGTTCACGATCAGACCATTGCGGTTTCCCACCAGTAGATTCCCGTTGTAGCTCAGCTTGGCCTCTTTACCATTGTCCAATCAAGCTTTTCGCGCAAACGACTTCGCCGGACGTGCCGACAAGAATGTCAATTATGGCCGTGCCTTTGATGTCCGCTTGCTTGATAAACCCGTTCACATCAACCTTGTGAGTGGCCCGTTGTTTCATTTCATCTGACGTGTACCGGACAATTCTGCCTTGTCTCGTTCGCAACAGTTCACCGGAGAAGTCGCAGGGGATTTTCGGTGAAGGTGTTTGTCCTACGGCTACCGAAGCTAGTGAGAACAATGCGCAAATGAAGAGAATCAGCCTCATACTTCGGATTAGACACGGGAACACGCGAAAAAGGTCATCGCTTTCTTAACATCGCAGCCGGATCCTCGCATTAAGCACGACAAACCTACAAACTGAGTTTTTCCGCAACCTGCTAGAGATACACCAAGGCTCCGCGCTTGTGGATCGACTCGTCGGCTGCCTCCAACATTCTGACCACGCGAAGGCCGGCCTCACCGTCGTTTACCGGGGTTTCATCCTTGGCGATGCATTCGACGAAATAGGCCAATTCCCGGTTTAGCGCTTCGATCTGTTCGATCTGCGGCGCCCACATATCGCCTGAGCGATAGTTCACCAACAGGTTGTACAGTCCCTCCCGACTGGTGACACTTACACCCTTGTCGTAAACTTTGATCTTTTCATCCGCTTCCAGGTCGTTCCACACCAGCATTTTCTTTTCGCCACCGATAAGGGTTGTCCGAACTTTCACGGGCGACAGCCAATTCACGTTGATGTGGGCGATGACT